>Ga0115848_100579_pt1 | contig 14748 bp, 15 predicted proteins | sample InSIn3gowninarea_FD_83862 | JGI IMG/M metagenome (GOLD analysis project Ga0115848, IMG submission 83862) | reverse complement strand
ATGAACAAACATAATCCGGTGCCCGGTCTTCCAACAACACCAATAAACCACCGTTAGATAAAATATGGAACATGGTATTTAAACCGCCCCAATGATCGAATAATAGAAAGTTAACGGTTATAAAAGTTCTTCTCTTTTTATTAAACTTTTTTAGCAGCTTTAAGAAATCGTGAACTGCGGCTTTTGGTTTACCGGAAGAACCTGAAGTAAACAAGACCAGGCCGGGCCTGTTATTTTCGAATAAAGCGTTGTAAAATGAATTCACCGCTTTATCTTCTGTTACCACCGTAATATTAAAATCACCTGAAGGAGTAATTTCAATTAGATAATTCAGTTCTGCAATCTTATATTTTTCCGAATTCTTGTCCTTTTGCTTCAGCTCAAGCGGAACAATAATAGCAGACTTTTTTATCAGGCTAAAAATCAGTGCAATGGAATCAAGAGAAAAATCGCTTTCGATGCCGATCACACTACTTGTCCGAATGTCAAAAAACTTCTCATCCCAATACGCAATCTTTTCCGCCAAGTTTGTATAGCTGTACATCTTATCCAGATGTACAATAGCATTTGCATCGCCATACTCCTTTATATACTCAAAGATCTTTACTTCATCCATTTTATACATTTTCACTTATAACATGATAAATGATCTTGTAATTCACCATATTTCCTACCTCTTCATCTGGTATCGAGATTCCAAATTCTTCCTCTAAAGCTAGTACAAGGTTTAGGTGCCGTAACGAATCCCAGTTTTCGATGGAGTCAGTAGAACTGTCTTCATTGATGTCGGTCGCAGGCACTTCAAATACAGCGCTCATTGCGTTGATTACCTTCTCTTTTATTTCTTGTTGTTCCATCTTGTTTTATTCTTCAATTAATTGAATAAAGTCAATATTTACCGGCCGGTAATTTTCTAACTCCAGTTTATATGTTGCTGCGTCTTCTGAAGATTCCAATACTTCAAATTGATGGTTTAAATAGAAATCTTTTACCTGGCTGTTCTTCTTTGTTGTTACATAACTGCTGGTAACCACTTTATAATTCTCATGGATGCAAAAGTCTAGAACGTAGTCGAGGAACTTTGTCTCTATTTTCCTGCCAATGATACGGCAACTCATCAGGAAAGAATCTATATTAATCGTACCCCTCTCTTTATCTGCTTCCTTCAATATGATAACTCCGGTTAAACCCGAGCTACCAAATTTATCTGAAACTTCTATAGTGAAAATGCAGTCGCCGCTATCATTGATAAAACCTTCAATCTCCGTTTCGGAATAGCGCTTTGTAGTTAAATTAAACTGGTTAGTCTTTTGAGTTAATTGGGCTATTCGTGCAATTTGATCCCGCTGATTTTTTCTTACTAAAATAGTTGTTTCCAGTGTTGCCAGGTAAGTATCAATATCTGTGAAATTGTTCAACTCCTCGGCCCTTTTAGCCTGTTCTTTGTATTGCTGCACCTTTTGCAGATCTTCTTTCAAAGGCTCGAGGTTAAAATAACGTTGAGCTATTTCCATAACCATTCCCGGGTACTCCTGCAGGTTAGCAGGTACAGCATAAGCAAATACTTCAGGTACACGATCTCTGATAAGATTGATTTCAAAATCAGAATCATCGATAAAAACCAGGCTATCCAGACCTATATTCAGTTCAGCTGCTATTTCCTTCAGATTCTCATCCTTATTGCTCCAATTGATGCGATGTGTAACAATATGGCTTTGCTTAATCACCATATCGGTATGTCGGAAAAGACTTTCAACTTCTGAAAGATTGTTTTTGCTGCAAAGGCATATTAAGACGCCTTTTTGACTTAATGCCGCTGCAATTTGTTGAACCTGGTAGAAATACTTTCCATTTTCGCTTTTAGGCGACATGTCAATACCTGCCGGTCCATCTTCGCCGATTACGCCTTTCCACAGCGTATTATCACAATCAAAAACAAGTGCTTTTTTTAGTTTGCCTGCCCGGCGTAATAACAAGTTTTCTATTGAGGAAATATAAAGCTTCAGGAAGTCGATCTTATAAAGCGACTTATACTTCCCGAATTTTTTTGTGTCAATTGCATTATCAATTCCAATAGTGCAAAACAGTTTATTTAGATCAATTAACCGGGTGTTGGCTGGTTTCTTACTTGCGAGGTAGTCATTTAACTCCTGCTCAATAAAATCGATATTTTTTTTGCTCGTAACAGGTATTGAAAATGCTGCCGATGAAAACTTATTAAACAGTACAAATGGCTTTTGAGACAAGTTGCTAAAGATGATGTCAATGTCGCGTTTGCACTTCGCTATCAATTCATCCAACTCAGTATCGGTAAGTAATTCTACAGTGGTAACAAAGTTTTCAGAAAGATTGACCAGTTCATAAAAGACAATGATCAAGTCGGCATTTGGTAATGTAAAACTGTCCTGTATTATATTGTCATAGTTACCAAACCTGGTGAGAGGGTTTAAAGAAAGTGTTCTTAAGTAATATTCTAAAATTTCTTTAATTGGATTTACGGTAATGTTTGAAAGTATATCCACTTCAAACGCTCTCCCTTCTACAGTTTTTGCCAACTGCATATTCCTTTTTAGTATTTCAGAATACCCTAAACTTCTTAAACTATATACTGAATTGTCCGCCATTGAGCCTGATGTTTTCCCCTGTAATAAAGTTTGCTTTATCCGATGCTAAAAAGCTGATTGCACCTGCTACATCGTTTGTGTTTGCAAGTCGCCTTAGCGGGGTTTGGGAAGCTGTAATTAATTTTATTTTTTCAGGTATATCGGCGGTTAACTCTGTGTCGGTTAACCCGGGCGATACCATATTTACTCTAACGCCTCTCGGTCCTAGCTCAAAAGCCATTGCCTTTGTTAAACCGTATAAAGCTGCTTTTGCAGAAATATAATGAGCCCAATTTGCATTTGGTTTATCAGCGGCAAGTGTGCCGATGTTTATGATCTTGCCGTTCTTATTCTTCTCTAAAAAGCTCAAGAATGCTTTCGATACTTCAAATACCGACCTTACATGAAAGCTTACCTGCTGGTCAAAATCGGACCAATTTAACTGGCTAAAACTTATTTGAGGAATTTTTATAGACGATGCATTTACCAATATATCCAGCGAATCAAAATGCCTTTCGTATAGTTTGAAAAGCTGCTCTACATCGTTTCTATTTGTGATGTCTGCCTGAACAATTGAAACCTTGCCTTCAGCTGAACTTATCTGCTCTTTTAAACTTTGAGCTAACTCTTTATTCGTATTATAATGAACAAAGACATGAAAGCCGTCGGCAGCTAATTGCTTACATACTGCCCTTCCAATTCCCCCGGTTCCTCCTATAACTAAAGCCGTTTTTGTACGCGTTTCTGGCTCGGCTATTGCTTCATCCCCTGTTTTAATTTCAACAACCTTTACTTTGGATACGCCTTTTGTAACTATCTGCCTGTCCTGGTTTTTTATTTCAACATTTAATTCTATAATTCTATCCTTATCAATTTTTCGCACAACTTCCGCGGTTACTGTCAATTCATCTCCAATTCTTACCGGAAGTAAGAACTCCAGAGATTGCGAAAACCATAAGGCGCCGTCGCCTGGAAGCTTTGTTCCGATAATGGTTGAAATAAAAGAAGCTCCAAGCATCCCATGAACGACGGGCTTTTTAAATTGCGTTGTTCGCGCAAAGTCTTCATCAACATGTAACTTATTGTCGTCGCCTGTTAGTTCAACAAACTTTTGAATGTCGGCTTTCGTGATCTTATGTTTCAAAGACTCTGTATCGCCCACCTGTATGTCGAAGTAACTTTTCATTAATTATTCTTGCCTCTAATCTGTTATTCCGTTCTTTTTAAATGACTTTTTTGTGGCCGGCAGTTGAGGTGCTATTATGCTTCCGTTGCGTCGCACTCTTGTACTGAGTTTCTTTGTTCAGCGCCCCCTGCATCTTTAAACCAATTAGCTTCTGCTTATCTAAGATAAAAGACAAGACCAATAGCAGTACAAAAGACGAACGAAATGCGACGCAACTATGATGCTATAAAAAACCGGTGCCGGTACCAAAACCTATATCAAATTAACGATCCTTCCTTGTTAGGAATGCGCCATATAAATAGGAAATATCGAATTTGTGTGCAACTTCTTCGGGAACGTCTTCAGCAAAACAACCGAACTCCCTGGCGACATTAAAACTCGCAGATTGCAACAACTCAACTATCTCTTGTTTTGAATTGAAAAGATAAACATGGTCTAAGGCAGGCGCAGTAGTTGGCGTCGTTATCCATAAGTAGCCGTTATCGTTCAATAGGTCGTGCAGCTTATTTAAGATGAGTAAGGGCTCGTCGAGATGCTCTAACACTTCGCCTAAAATAATGAGGTCGTATTTGTTGTTGCTATCGTATTTGAATATGTCGCGGTTAAAATATTCGATCATCCCGTTTCCATCTCCAATGATGGCCCTGGTCATTTCCAAAGAACCATCGCTGATATCAACTATATCAACATTATTAATCCTTTTTAAATTTTCGGTTACCAGGTATGAAAAGAAACCATGGCCTGGACCGATATCTAAAACGGTTTTAGTATTCGATAAAAACTGTTCAGCTAACTGGCCGCTAAAGAACATGAGCATCTTGAAATGATGAACCCATAAAACCTGCGAAAGCAAAAGAGCATTCATGTAATAATCCATGATGTCTTTATTCGAATATACTTTCAGGTAGGCCTCGTGTTGGTTTTCACAAGAATACTTTTTATGTTTTTTGAAGTAAATACCTTCAACCCGCATATCGTTCACCATCTTTAGGTAATCTTTTGCAACCTTTTCCGGCGACAAATTTCTCTTATTACAAAACTCCAGGATAAGGCCAAGAAACTTGTAAAAGTCGTTTCCATGTTCTCTGGTTAACTGCTCGATATTCTTCTTTACTTTTTTAGCATGAAGCGAATCTTCGGCCACTATTGTTTGAACAATTCTATCTAAAAAAGCCTGCTCTGTAGTCATGTCCAGTTTAGTTTTCCTCTTTACCAGTAACAGTTAAAAAAATCAAGTCTATTTCAAAAGCAAGTTATACAATGCTATCTCCAACCATAGTAATATCGGGCGGCACGATGTCGATTTTCCAAATGTTTGCACCGAAATTAAACCCTGCTCCAACTCCTGCCAGTAGCAGGTACGAGTCGTGTCTTACTTTTCCTGAATTGAAAGCTTCGCTGAGGGCAATACCAATACTTGCGGAACCAGTATTGCCTATCTCTTCTACATTATTAAAGGTTCTTTCTTCAGGTATTTTTAGTTTTTTAAGAATGTAGTTGATCAGGTTATTGTTTGCCTGGTGAAAGACTACAAAATCAATTTCAGGAATAGTAAGGTTGGCTTGTTTTACCACCGAAGTTATAACCGGGGGAAGGTTGGTAACGGCCTGCTTCCAGGTAGCCAAACCGTTCTGTTCTATATAGTCTACCTCGGTTGCATACTCTCTTCCAAACTTTGCATGTGTTGAACCACCACCTCTCATTCTTACTGATTCATAAGTAGATGAATCAGTTGAAAATTTAGAGGTTATAAGGCCATATCCGTTTCTAACCTTTCCTAATAAAACTGCGGAAGCGCCATCACTAAAAAATATAGCCGTATCCTTATCTGCCTTATTGGTAAACCTTGATAGAACTTCCACCCCTACAACCAGCGCATATTTAATGTCGGGATTAAATTGCATCCTTTCTGCCGCAAGTGTGGTTGCGGTAACCAGGCCCGTACAGTTGGCATTAATGTCAAAAACCTGGCAATCTTTTGAAGCACCTAAATCCTTATGAATTTTCGCAGACATCGGCGGAAAAAGATAATCCTGCGAAAAAGAAGCGACTACAATGAGTCCTAGATCTTTTGCGGTAATTCCTGTTTTTTCGAGGATTGCTTTACAGGTAGTAACTGCCATGCTGGATGCAGTTTCGCCTTCTGAAACAAAATGCCTTTTCTTTATTCCTGTTTTTTCAAGGATCCATTCAGGACTGGTGTCGGTAAGATGTTTACAGAGCTCTTCATTTGTCTGTATATTTCCCGGCAGGTAATGACTTGTAGCTAAAATGCCGATTCCAAATTCATTCATACTTCACTATTTACGCCCAGGAACTCTTTCAATTCCACGTTTCCACTTTCTATATTTCCTAGACTATCAAAGCCTCCGTGACCGGGATAAACCATCATGTCCTTGTCGAACATTTCAAAAATACGGTTTACAGAAGAACGGAGTTTGTTGTTATCATAACCCGGAAAATGATTAATTCCTACGCCTTTTGCATACAAAGTATCGCCCGTGAATAAACTGTTTCCTGTTTTTATAACACAACTACCGTTTGTATGACCGGGAAAGTTGTAGACCTCGAAATGAAAATGGCCCGATTGAAAATCTTCGTTGTCGGAAGTCCATAAAGTACCAGGAACCGGCACCTCAATTCTGCCTTCGATTTTTACAATTTTCAGGTAGAAGTTTACAGATTTTAGCGGCTTTACATCGAGTTGATGCATATGAAACCGGGCTCCGTATTTTTTTTGAAAAAAAGCCACACTGCCAACATGATCAAAATGACCGTGGGTTGCAATAACATCTGTCGGGAAAAGTTTCTTTTCTTCAATTAATGTGTCGATTGCTGCTCCGTCCATTCCGGGGTCAATTATCACACATTTGTTATCACCGGCCGATGCTATTACATACGTATTCGATGATAACACCTTATTTTTTACGGGATAAATTATAAGATCAGTTGACACCACCTAAATAAATGATTTGTGCGGTGATATAAGAACTTCTTTCGGATGCGAAAAAATCAATCACATTAAAAATATCCTGCGGTTCTGCATACCTGGGAACAGGAAGGCTTTTAATGATCTCATCCACTTTATGTCTTGGTAACTGGTTCAGCATATCTGTTTCAATAGCCGTTATCCCTAAAGTATTACAGGTAATGTTCATCGACGATAGTTCTTTCGCCATCACGTTCGCCAGCGTATTAATAGCTGCTTTACAGGCAGCATAAACTGAATCTCCAATAGGTTCAAGGCTGGCAGCCATAGAGCCGATATTAATTATTCTGCCATAACTGCTTTTACGCATCAGCTTAGCCGCTTCCCTCGATACAAAAAAAGTTCCCAACAAATTCACGTTCACCATGTCCAGCACGTTCTTTACCGGAAGAATCATACTGTATTGAGAAGTTAAAACAGCAGCATTATTGATAACAATATCGAGTTTTTTGAAGGTCTTTTGTATCTCTCTGAACACTTTTATAACCTGTTCAGGAGATCCGATGTCAACAGGGAAATGGGTATAATTTGAATCTAATATTTCCGACTCTGACCTGCTTACTCCAATTACTTGTGCCCCGTTGTTTAGAAAATGATCTACAATCAAACGACCTACACCGCGGGTGGAACCGGTAACAAGTACAAATTTATCCTGGTAGAGAACAGGCACTTTTTATTGTTGGCTTGTAGTTTCAACTATATAATCGGCCAGCTCATTTACGCTATCAAACGGAGATTTCTCGCGTGTCATAGCGCGATCATCAGTTAATACAATTTCAGCGTCGTATTCAGATGAAAAAACAGATTCAAGCTCTACTATGAAAGAAACAAGGGTGAGTGAATCAATTGGCGATCCTGCTCCAAATAGCTTAGTATTTACGTCAGGTGTAAACTTTTGTTGTTCGGGTAATGTATCAACCAACTCATTCAGGGTTGTTAAAATGGTGGCAATGACCTGTTCTTTATTAGCTTTCATTTTTCTCGTTCTTTATTTAGAATTATGCAGATCCGATTTAATTTCCAGAAAATCTTCGTAAGACCGTATGTAGTCCTTTTCATCATAAAGTTCAGATGCCAAAACAAGGCAAATTGATCCGGAAGAAAAATTGGAAATATCGCGCCAGATCCCGGGTATAATATGAAGGCCGAAATTAGGCCTGTTAAGGGTCACAGTCTTTTCAATGTCAAACGGAATTTGATTACAATTTTCAAAAAAAGAAAGATTGCCGCGATCGTCAGGAATCTTTGGAAGATCAATAAGTGTGATTCGGGAACTGTTCACTCCTTAATGGTTTATAAGATGTAGCGTACATAATTTGGGGACGAATAACACCAGGCAGTACGCTTGAATTACTTCCAATAGCTTCATTTAAAATTTCAAATTGGATAAAATCATCCACGACGAACAATTGATATCGCTGATTTTCACCAAAAATAATTTTGAAACGGTAGGTTCCGGCATTTAAAAGATGAGCCGGTAGTTTCCCGGTGATTGTATAAACGCCCCTTTTCGAATCATTGTTAAGGCTCAACATTGAACCATGATGGAAAATAGGCACTTCATCCATATTTTTCAGCTCGAAAGTAGTGTCGAGGTTAATATTTTCCTTGTGATTATAAAATTTCAACTCAAACTCAACACCCGAAGAAATAGACAATACCTCGCCTTGTAGTGGCCTCACTTCAAACTTCAGCATCCTGATATTTTCATTTCCTGGCGCATCTTCAATATTTCCTGTATGTTCAAAATATGAATCAGTGTCGTGCGAGGCCTGGTAATAATCCACCGCTTCAATTTGGGTGCCTTTAAAAGCAAGTCCTCCGTTCTTTAAAACGATCCCTTTATTACACAACTGTCTCACTGCAGCCATGTTATGACTTACAAACAAAACAGTACGGCCTTCCCCTTTACTTACTTCACCCATTTTTCCAAGGCACTTCTTTTGAAATTCAGCGTCACCAACTGCTAATACCTCATCTACTATTAAAATTTCAGATTCTAAATGTGCTGCCACTGCAAATGCAAGCCGTACATACATCCCACTGCTATATCTTTTCACAGGAGTATCTATATACCTTTCCACTCCTGAAAAGTTTACAATCGCATCAAACTTGCGGCTGATCTCTTTTTTACGCATCCCAAGAATAGCCCCATTCAAAAAAATATTTTCGCGACCTGTAAGCTCAGGATGAAATCCCGTACCAACCTCAAGCAAACTGGCTATGCGGCCGATGCCTGAAATACTTCCTGTAGTAGGAGATGTTACCTTGCTTAGTATTTTAAGTAAGGTGCTTTTCCCTGCACCATTTCGCCCAATTATCCCCACTGCATCTCCCTGCTCTATTTCAAAATCGATGTCTTTGAGGCTCCAAACAATGTTACTGGTGCCTTTACTTGTGCGATCGTTTGCTTCACCAATTTTTAAAAAGGGATCCTCTTTACCTCTTTTCCTGGCAACCCAGCGATGCAGATCGTTAGAAAGTGTTCCGGTTCCTATTTCTCCGATCCTGTAAACCTTCGATAAATTTTCAACCTTTATTGCTGATGCCATTTTTTAGAAACAAATCCTTTGTTTGAACATGATAACCATAAATCAAGCGGTCGGTGTTATAAGTTGTATAAGAAAAACCTCTGTTAACCGGCCAGGTAACTCCATTCAACATCGTTGTGTCACTCACTTGTACCACAACGCTTTATTCTACTTATGCATCCTTTAAAATTGAAACCAAACGATCATTAATGGTTTGCCGATAAAGTGATTGCGACGCAACGATGCTGCCATGAAAGAGTAATGTTGGTATAACAATAACAATAGTCGTTACACAGTATCAACGAAGTCTTTTTCCACTTTATTAAATATTAAAGTACCAGCTATAAGCATGACGCCGGTTGCAAGGGCAGAGTAGCCGACAGACATCCAGCTAAATGTGCCTTTACCTAAAAATCCATAGCGAAAACATTCAATGATAGCAGTCATTGGATTAGCCTCGATAAAAGGCCGATAATCTTGTTTTACTCTCGACAAAGGATATATAACTGTAGTTGCGTACATGAGCAACTGAATACCAAAAGTGATAAGGAAAGCAAGATCCCGATATTTGGTTGTTAAAGCAGAAATGATCATTCCCGCACCCAGACCCATTGCTGCCATCAATAACACCAATACCGGAAATAATAAAATGTAAACATTTGGCGCAAAGTGAACTCCTTTAAAAAAATAAAAAAATAACATAGCAACTAAAAATAAAAGCATTTGCACGCCAAACCTCACCAGGTTACTTATTACTATACTTAAAGGCATTATGAGCCTTGGAAAATAAACTTTTCCGAAAATGTGTGCATTGTCTCTAAAAACAGTTGATGTTTTTGTAAGGCAATCGGCAAAATAGTTCCAGGCAGTAACACCCGCCAGGTAAAACAAAACAGGGGGAAGCCCGTCGGTAGAAATCCCGGCCAAACGGGCAAACACAAATGTAAACATGAGTGTTTGCAATAATGGTTGAATAAAAAACCACAGCGGTCCAAGTATTGTTTGCTTGTAAAAGGAAACAAAATCGCGTCGCACCAATAACAACATCAGATCCCGGTATTCCCAGATATCTTTAAAATTTAAATCGAGAAGCGATGCTTGTGGTTTTATATGCCACCTATGACGAGAAGGATCGGTCATTAATATTGCTTGTCTTCTTTAGTCAAACAGATGCCTTCGGAGAGGCACCAGCGTTAATGACTTCGTTTATTATTCGTTTACCTGCAGTATAATTGAATTCGACATCGTGTCACTCACTTGTACCATCACCCTTTATGCTGCTTTTCCAATATTGTCAGGCAAGCTTACCATTTCTGTGTTAAGGTAGGCTGGCCTGGTCTATTCATTGACCACTCAACTGAATGTATGAATCAAGAACTACTTCCACTTGGATAATTTGATAGGATGGAGGTACAAATAAAGCGGTGGAAACTCGTTAAACAGCTTATCAAGACTGTAATTATATTTGTTTAACTCCTGCAAATCCTCGCCCCAAAGCGCTTTACCTTGCCATTTCAAATCCTTTTCGATCACTATGTTAGCTGTTGATAGAGCCAGTGCTGTAGGAATGGCAAGTTCAACATGCAAATTAGTGGCTGCGAAAACGCCGCAATAATGACAAAATTGTTTAATTGCGTCTGAAGAAACTACAAGAATATCGGAATACGAGCCTAGTAGAGGATACTTCAAATTAAATTTCGTTCCTTTTATCCCGTGTTTTAGTTTAGTATACCACCATTTCAAATATTTTCTAAACTCTTTTTGCTTAAAAGAAAATCCGGGATTAGGATAGATATATTTAAACTGTAATGGTTCAATTTGTTTCTTTGTTAGTGTTCGCAATGTTTCCAAAGCAAGTTTTTCTTCCGGCAATTCTCTAACGATTTCTACGCCCGGCTGTTTTGTATCGTATTCAAATGCATCCTTCACTCTATCCCACCGCACCTGTTCATTCGGAATAATAAATTCAGGCATAAAAGAGAAGTCCCTTTCCAGGGAAAGATGTTCTTTATAGTTGTTCTCATTTATAGCAGGGTTCAAGATCAGATCATCGCCTATAAAAAAGAAATGCTCAAAATGCTCGCTGTAAAAGTGTTTGAAGCCCTGCGCAATATATCCTTGAAAATGGTAGGAATTTTCATATACCGCTATAACATCTTTTCTGTCTCCGGTATAAAAAGGAACTAAATAAAATATATTGGAGAACCGGCCCTTATACATCCGCTCAAGAATTGGTATGTTCTTATCGTATTTATGATTAAATATGATAACTAATGCTACCTTACTTGTCATCTACTATTTTTTATACAATTGCCGAACAATCCTTTAAGATCTTTTTCGACAGATCAATACTGCTTTTAATACAAACATCCATATTATAGTATTGCCACTCACCAAATCGCCCTAATGTATAAATACCGCTTTGCTTTAAATAATCCTTTATTTTATCGGTACAACTTTTATAATTTTCATCAAAAACTACATAAGCGTGGTCGGAAACATTAAAATCTAAAGGCTCGATCAGAAAAGGATCTTTCTTGCCGTTTTCGAGCATTTCTTCATAGCTCTTTTCCCCGATAACTTCGGTAATGGTATAATTTAGTTTAGGTCTGAAAAAATTACCGATGTGAATATACCTGTGAAAAAAGACGTCACTTTCGGGTATATAGGTCCATGTCCGGCTTGTTGGCTTTGTTTTCCAAAGAACATTCGAAACTTTGTTATACTTTAGTTTACTTGCCGCCTCTTTAATTTCTGCAGGACAATTAACCATGATGTTTGGAATGACATTTAAAGGCAGAGTACTCACTAATACGTCGAACTTTAATTCGTCGTTGACGATCCATTGCTTCAGCCCTTCATTATAAAAAATCCCTTTTACCTCATAATCGCAATAAATATCTAATCCCGCTGCTAGTTTGTGAAGGAAGGTATTTTGATTATTGCTTTTTGGATAGTAGAACTCCGCATGTGGCATTTTGTCTTTCGAAACATCTATTAGTCCTTTAAAAAAGGTCTCCTTGTTAGGAATTGGTAATTTACCCTCTACCCACAAAGGGTCCATCTCGCTGGGAGCCCGGTTCCAAATTTTAGTGTTATAAGGTAAAAAGTATTGTTCGGCTAATGTATTACCGAATTTTTTCCTGAACCACTCCTCTAAATTTTTATATGCCCCATCATCCTTGGCGTTGAGAAAATCGCCGGTGATTTTAATAGCCAACTCTTTGTCAAACGAAAATATCTCCCGCACTGCAAATTCAATTGGATAGGGTACTTCCTGGCCCTTAAACCTAATCACTGCGTCTCGTGAAACTCTATTCCATTCATCTTCGGCTAAAACATTTTTAAATACAAATTGTAAAACATCCTCAAATTTGGAGTTAAAACAATGGCCGCCTACGGTGTGATACGCTACTCCTTCAACATCTTTAGTTCTTGCAATACCGCCATACACTGGTTTCTTTTCCAGTATTTGAACTTCAGCATTATCCCGAAGCAATTTACCGATACTTAAACCTGAAACTCCACCTCCTAAAACGCCTATTTTCATTATTAGTTATCGCATTAAAACTTCGGCTCTTGTGCTACATTATTCTCCTTATGAAAATTAGCGGTGGCAGCACAAAATCGGCCAGTCGGGTTAGAGTAAGTAAAAGAATAGGTTGTATTAAAACAAACCCGAAATATTGCTGATAAAGTAAGATGTAAAAAAAACAATTGCTATACGCAGCTTCGCCATGTCAGTCACATGGGTAACTGAAAAAAAGATAAAAAATAAAAATGCCTGAAGCGGGCACTATAAAATGTCTTCTTCTAAAATTGGGCAAATGTAGGAGAATAAGAGCTACGACGAAAAGCGTAGAAGTAATTAAAGGGATATTTACCAGAATTTTAATACCTGATTTTCAAAGAAAAGAAGTATATAAACGCATCCTTAAATCTATTTCAAACCGTACACAAGATCGCGGGATCTATAAAAAAACGGGCAACATCGTTCGTCATTTCAAAAATATCGGCAAACACAAGTATCTTGTTGTCAAATTGTTGTTGTTGAGAAAGTTTGTGTTTGAAAAACTTTTATTTTAGCCTGAACAACCAGAAAGTTTTTTGTTATTTGTTTACACCCACCGCATGAAAAAAAAGGAGTCGAGTTTAGTAATTCTTTTCACACTGATTTATTGTTGCCTGCCAAAGTTGGGAAAGACTTTATCGGGAGATATCGGGGTACACGATCCGTCGACTATAGTTAAAGATGGCAATAATTATTGGACTTTTGCCACGGGAGCAGGCATCAGCGCTAATTATTCAACTGATTTAGTTAATTGGAAAGCTGCCAGTAAACCGGTATTTAAAAAAGGAACGTGGCCGTCGTGGATTAAAAACCATGTCCCCGACTTTGGCGGCTACTTTTGGGCCCCGGATATCATTTACCTGAATGGAATGTATTACCTGTATTATGCATGCTCTACCTCCGGCTCTTCCGTATCTGCTATTGGTGTGGCCACAACACCTACTTTAAACCAGGATTCTCCTGATTATGAATGGAAAGACCTTGGAATGGTTGTATCTTCTACAACTCACCTCGATATAAATGCAATAGACCCGTCAGTATTTAAAGATACTAATGGACGATTATACCTCGCTTACGGATCTTATAAAGCCGGTTTAGGAATAATTGAACTTGACCCGGCAACAGGAAAAGTAAAGGCGGGCGCTAATCTAAGTCGTGTTGCCGGAGGTGAGGATGCAGCGTGGGAGGCACCTTGCCTTATAAAAGAAGGCAATTATTATTATCTTTTTGCAAACAGGGCCCATTGCTGTAATGGCTCCGTAAGCACCTATTATATTGTAACAGGCCGTTCAAAAAGTCCTACTGGTCCTTTCTTCGATAAAAACGGTATTAACCTGAGAGGTAACACAGCATCGGGTGGCGGAACACCGGTATTGGTAACCTCAGGAAGATATATAGGACCGGGACATCTTGGGTTGTTACGCGAAAATGGGAGAGACCTTGTTTCGATGCATTACTACGATGGAAACGAGTATGGAGTATCAAAATTAGACATTGCCAGCCTTCAGTTTACCGATGACGACTGGCCTATAATTAACCGCAATTATCTTGTTGCCGGAAGGTATAAAATTACATCTCCCGTGAGTAAGTTGGTGTGGGAAGCGCCGGGATGCGGAGGATCGGGCTCGGAGCGATTGGTTGTAAATGCTGATAATAACACCGGATGCCAGGAGTGGGATGTGACACCAGTTGGAGACGGCTATTATAAAATCAGCAATGAAGCCCAAAACCATGCTGTAGATGTTCCATCGTGTTATGCCGGAAGAAAAACTTGCTTTGGAAACATTGCGAACACTAACAAAGAAACAAATTGAACCATTACAGTTTAAATATATCTATCCTAATCCCGGATTTTCTTTTAAGCAAAA
>Ga0115848_100578_pt1 | contig 14775 bp, 18 predicted proteins | sample InSIn3gowninarea_FD_83862 | JGI IMG/M metagenome (GOLD analysis project Ga0115848, IMG submission 83862) | reverse complement strand
TCAAGACCAGAAGCTGCAGGTATCATAGTATTTATAGTCTCCAGAAGTTAAAGGCTACAACAAACTAGCATTTATCAAACATCGGATGCCTGAAGTCATGGTAGTAGCGGAATAAGTCTGAGCCATCAGATCTTGGATGTGTAGATTGAACGACTATCGGGTGGAAGAGGTGCTCGAAGGATAACGCCCGAGAGTGGTTATACCCAAGTGGGAATGGTTTATATCAGGTGGTCATCAAGTGGTAAGCAGCAAAGTTCAGTCATCGGGCACCATGTAGCAGTGGAGGAGAGAGAGGAAACCACTTTTATCAAGAAGGTATCCCTCTCTCTTGTTGTTCGAGTGATTGTGCAATAGTAGTTAGATCTAACGGAAGTGATCTAATGGTGATGATTGATCAAGCATGTAACGTCAGTCGAGTGAAGTGCGACCATCTGATCTGTGGGAATATCGACGGTGGGGGACACGAAGGTACAGGATGACCTCGAGAAATGTGCAAAGAGGCGCATATGGGTGGAAAGGTAAGGTTTTCGGGGCAAAAATGGGTTAATTCACGTAGGGCCAAAGCAAAAGTGGGTTTTGTTCTGATGTGAGGGTTGGGTTAGGACATGAGAGAATGAGAATGGGAGTGGATGAGTGACAAAAGTGGGGTGATGGACCATGTGGGAACCTCACCATGACAGTAAAATAGACCATTTATTTCCTTTAGCCTTCAAAATAGTAGTGCTGCACCTCAGGGCCAACACTGGCTTCTTCTAGGGATGAAAGCCTCCTTGTGAGGTTTCAAGAACTGCAGACTATTGCCTTTCCAGTAACAACCAAAATAAACTTATCTCCTAGTGTTCCACTAGGCATGGAGTTTATTTGCATAAAAAAAATAATTGAAAAACCTATTACAATATTAAGGCCTTAAAGCCTCATATGAAGTAAAGTTTCAAAAACCGCCCATTGACTGGGCCATCAAAAACACCTTAAATTGTGCATAATGAAAGTATTGTTTTTCTAAACTTGAGCAATGACAAACGATCTTTTCCATATGGCATCAAATTTATCATGGTTGCTCTTCTTTTCCTTCAATGCATCCCATTTGAGAACCCAGTCACCAACTTGAAAACTGTCCATTCTTTCATTTTTATTAAAGGCTTCTTTGATATTCTTCTGATGAATTATTGAATTCTCAACTTGTTGTTCTCTAATTTTTTGTAATTCAACCAAGTTACTCATTCTCCTCGCCATATCATTCTTTTCATCTTGTTCTTCTTGCAAGAACTTGGCTACATGGAGAATCAACTAGATAGGAAAAACAACATCAATGCCATCCACCAACTTAAAGAGAGAGTTTCCTATGGACTTCTTTTTGGTAACTTTGTCAGCCCACAGTGAAAACTTCAACTTGGAATTCCAACGCTTTTTGTTGTCCTCTAACAGTTTTTTTATTATCCTTACAAGACTCTTGTTAGATGATTCTGCTAGGCCATTTCCTTGAAGATAATATGAGGTAGAATGCACCAATTGAATGCCCATGGATTCACACATGTCCACCAATTATTTTCCCTGAAAGATGCTACATTATCAGTGACTAATTTGGTTGGGAAACCAAATCTAGTGAAAATATTCTCATTCAAGAACTTTATGACAACCTGATGATTAGCATTTTTAGTTGGTGTGGCCTCAATCCATTTAGTGAAATAATCAGTGGCTACCAAGATTCATTTGTGCTGGCCACAGGAATGTTGATTGATCTCACCTATAAAGTCCAAGCCCCACTGCTGGAAGGGACCGTTGGCGTGTGGTGTGTACTAGCTTCAAGGGCAAATATTTTAGCTGTTATCTTCTTGCAAACCTCTGACATTTGTCATAAGACTTCACAAAAGAAAACACATTAAAGAACAAAGTAGACCAATAATACCCAGCTCTCAGGATCTTGTGGGATGTGGTTTTCCAATAATGATGTCGTCCATAGATGCTAGAATGGAACTGGTGCATGACTTCCACATATTGTCCTTTGTCTAGACATCTCAAGAGGATCCCTGATGGGTCTTGTTAGCTCTGCTATACAAAATGATTAAAAATGGATTCAAAACACTCTCAAAGTCTACAAACCCACGTAGATTCATGCCAAAGGATCCATGCATGTTGTTGAAGTCTTCAAGTTTTGGTTAAAGGCCTTCCACCGATCAAAACTATCGCAAGAGGAAAGCCCTTAAGAGGGCGGAAATACACTATCGGGAGGCCTAAAACACTCCAAAACCATAAAAAACCCAAATCACAGGCTTAGCAGTCCAAATGCGCGACAGCCGTTGGATCTGGTTGATTAATGGTCCAGATCGCATCGGCGGGTCACAATCGGTGCAAGTAGGCAGTGGCAGCGACGCAAGACACCGCCGATCAATGATCGCCGATGATCGGATCGGCGAGTCGTAGAGGAGGACTTATAAATAGACACAGGACACTGCCGATCAGTGATTGTGATTGGGTCGCATTGGCGTATCGCATCGGCACTTCACCAAGGGTCGGGCCTTTCGCACATACATATTTGCGATGCGATAACCGGACCCGATGGTTATATAACACTCTATTGCATATTATTTCAGTTCTGCCAGTGGCCAATTCTCCCGTGTTTTCAATGTTTTCCAAGCATAGGCCAAAATGCATCGCATCGGTGGATATCGCATGGGCATATCGCTATCGACGCTTTCAAAGGGGCGGGGATTTTAAATAAGATATGCTTGCGATCCGATGAGCCGGACCCGATAGCACTACAAAGAATTTATTATAAAATTTCAAGTCTGCGCGCAGGGCATTTTCAATGTATTTTGTGTGTTTTCAATGTATTTCATATGTTTTCGGTCGATAAAGGAAATACAAAGGAAGCCTTGGTGAGTGTCGATAGCAATGAAGCCTGGACCCAAAAAGGTTCAGGAAGTGAAACATATATATTTTCAAGTCCGCCAGAGGCAATTTCTCATGTTTTGCAGCATTTTTATGGATTTTCAAATATAAGGAAAAGCAAGGGATTGGCGGCATCGGCCCCGATCGCGTCGGCAGATCACAATCAGGGAAATCAAGGGTGCTCAACATTTTTATATATGCGGGCTATGTGATGAAACCCGGACACGATGGGTTTCTGAAACAAAATTGTTTAACATTTGAAGTCTGCCAAAGGCAATTTTTCATGTTTTGCAGTGTTTTTTATAGATTTTCAAGTATAAGGAGAAACAGAGGATTGGCTGGCTGCGATATGAACTGTGACCCGAAAGGCGGACCCAATAGAGAAAATATGCATGAATGAACCTTTGATGTTCAAATGAGGCAAAGGGGGAAATATTTCTCAATGGCACGGAGCTGGTTAAAGCAGACATGGAGCAGTACAACGCAGCAGGAAATTGCATTCAATACGCAGTATGGCCGAGTAGAAAGATGGATGGCATTGGGCAGATAATAACATTTATCAGTCATGGACTTCATCCATATTTCACTCCACCTACCCAAGGAGGACTGAAAAGCACCAGAGAAGGTCAAATCCATTACAAATACAGTCAGATTTGTATCAGAGACCCATACCAAGCAGTTAGAGTGGTTGGTGATCCATTATGATCCCTCCACGCATAGCATCGTAGAGCAATTTTGTAGACAAACTCCATATATATACCAAAAATAAAAATGTAAGAGGGGAATGAGTGTTTGATAAATGCTAGTTTGTTGTAGCCTTTAACTTCTGGAGACTATAAATACTATGATACCTGCAGCTTCTGGTCTTGATTTCCAACTAATACAAGCTTCTTTTGTTGTCATTTGCTCACTTCTCACTTATTCTATGTTCCAAGCTGTGCCTGCTTGCATTTATTTGATGTGCTATAAATGTTTAACATTAGAGGGGCTGTCATCCCACATCTGTGTTACAATTTAGTGGTTCATTGAAATTGCTTGTAGATTGATGTTGTTTAATTACCAGAGAGCTATCATCCTATTTGTGTATTAAATAATAGTTTTACAGATCTTCGAACTGGTTGCAGCTGGCCATCATGGGGTCTTGTGCATCTGCTGGTGTAATCAATCTTCTCCATCATCACCTTTACCTTAAACTATGAGTAGTTCATGGTTAAAAGCCTTGTAGTTTGGGGGTCTTCACCCATGTCTGGGGATAATCATAGTAGGAGTGGTTATCTGGCTTAAATGTGCAGCATATCTTCCATTTATCCATCATTTAATCCAACATAATTGTTGAATTTGTAATGTTCCTAAGCATCACTGATATACAACCTAGGTGAGTTTCTTGGAGTGATAACATTAATTGGCGCCGTTGCTAGGGAGAGGAGAATCAGAGCTCAAGCTTCCCTGGGAGAACGAAATAGTTTCAATCTTTGATGACAGACAAGGTTTAAACACAGATATTGGTTGTAATCATCTATCTTGTGACTCCATTAGTGGAAGACCATCCTTTGGCGACTCCACATTGAAGTTCTGGCTCAGTTTGTGAGGCATACTCGAAGAAATCCTCAGAAATCTCCAGCTGAACCATTGCTTGACCCTGAAAGAATTGTTAAATTGAAGAAATCATCACATAAAGGGGCATCAGGATCAGGTAAGCCTAAAAACTCTGATTTATCTCCGAGAATTCATAACTGGAGAGTTACAGTTTGAAGTCTTAGAGCCCAACATTGTTAATAAAGAAATTCCTTCAGAGATTAGTTCAACCCCTTATGCAGTTAGTTCCCCTTTGAATCTCAGTCCAAAGAAAGCTTCCTATATTGTCCAAAACATCCCAATATATCTGCCATCCATTGCATTATTACCTACTACTCCATCTATTAGTATTCTTCCACATATTCCAAATATGGTAGGACAACAAGCACCCACTAGGATTGAGAGGATTGTTGCTGCTAGATATGGACCTTTGGTATTGCATGTGCCTCTAAATCCTATGCCTGTGGGAGAATATAAAAAATATATGCCTAAATTTACTGGAATAGAGGGAGTGATAGCAGAATAACATCTTGAAGCTTTTTACAGTTATGCTGATAATTTAGATATAAGTGAGAATGATGAATGGATGAGAGTTTTTGTCCAGATCCTTGATGGAGAGGCTAGGAAGTGGTTTAGAGAATTATCCCAGAGATCTATTACAGATATTGAAGCATTAGATGATGCATTTTTGAAGCAATGGGGAGATAAGAAGGACTTGTTGTATTATCATACTGAGTTTGGAAACTTGAAAAGAGAAAAATGTGAGTCTTTGCCTGACTTCAATAAAAGATTTAATAAAATGTATAGTAAAATACCAGCTGAGGTAAAGCCTACCCCCACCACCGCCAAACTCACATATGCCAATTCTTTTGACCTTGATTTCTGCTTATTGTTGAGAAAAAGACGATGTGCTACTCTGGGTGATATGCAAGAAGCAGCCCTGGAGGTGGAATCCAATATTATGGCAGCAGAGAAGTTAAAGAGTCAAGTTGATAGAAGAAGGCTGAGAAGTGAGGCTTCTTCTTCCCCTGCTTCAACTTCAGAGCCTAAGTTAGACAAAATGACTAAGATGATAGAGTCATTGGTTGTTGAAATTTCTAAGCTAAAGGTTGAGCAGACTTCAGGAAAAACAAGGTAGAAAAACACATTTGCTCCAAGAAATCCAAACCCATTCAGAAAAGAAAATGAGCAGCTACAAATTATGCAAAGGGGTGAAGAAACAAAAGAAGATCATAAAGTTAAAGCTCCCTTTCAAAATTCAGTCATGGAGGGGGAACAATCTGAAGAAGATGAGGATGAAATTCACTGCATGGAAGATAAAGGCAGCGCTGCGTTTTTAACATTGGCCGAATATGAAGAGTCATTGCTGCAAGAGAAAAACAGTCAAAGGTGGGACAACGGTGCTTTTCTGCGATCTAGTGAGTAGTAGCAAAAATATAATCTAAGATCCAATGCAAAGAATGCCAAAGAAAATTTTTCACAAGAAGCTGCTGCCCAAACAGCACCACAGAATACCAGACAAAGAAGACCAGCAGCTGATCCTGTCACCCTCAAAGCTCCAGTTCAAGAGGTAAAAACTGCTGAAAAAGTATTTTCTTCTTTTAGTTTTGAGTCAGAAGTTCAGAAATTGAAAATATCTATGCCTCTGGCTGAGATGGTGAAGAGTGAATTATTTAGAAAACCCATCCTTGAAGCCCTTGAACTAGAATCTAAACAAGCCTCCATTGACTCTATCAATTTGCAAGATGACGAGCCTGCTATTGTGCTTAGCCCCATGATTGAACCTGCTGATAATAGTTCTCCATCTTTCTATGTTTCATTAACTATCCATGATAAAACTCTCCACAATTTCCTGCTAGACACAGGGGCCAGCCACAATCTAATGCCTAAAGCTGTCATGGAATAGTTAGGCCTTGATATCACCAGACCCTATTATGATTTGTTCTCTTTTGATTCAAGGAAGGTAAAATGCCTTGGATTAATTAAGGATCTGGCCATTACCTTAACCCAGCTGCCCATAAAGAGTATGATGATGGATATAGTGGTGGCTGATGTCCCTCCTAAGTTTGGTATGCTGTTGTCTAGAGGGTGGATTAAGAGACTAGGTGGGACGTTACAGAATGATCTATCTTATGCAACTTTCCCAGTGTTTGGAGGAGAAAGCAAGAGGTTATATAGAGAAGCACAACTGGCATACATCATTAGTGATGAGAAGAATCCTACAAACCATCCATATATGCAGCGGACACTAATTTTGGAGCTTGCATTCTCCAAATAGAAGAATATCAGAAGGGCGCATTACAGATTAGGAAACCAACATCTCAGGCCGAGCATGATATAGGAAGTCAGATTTGGGAGATGTTCTTTGATGGAGCATGTACCAAGGAGACTGCAGGAGCAGGGGTGGTGCTAGTATCTCCACAACAAGAAAGAGTTAAATTGTCTCTAAAGCTAGTTTTTTAGGTGACAAACAACATAACAGAATATGAAGCATTGATGTTGGGCCTTCATGCAGCCAAAGGCAGAGGAATAAAAAATCTGAAGGTATTTGGAGATGTTGATCTGATAATTCAGCAAGTAAATAAAACATTCCAAGCAAAGCATCCGAGGCTGAGAGCATACAGAGATGAAGTATGAAGAGTCAAAGAATTATTTGAATTTTTCTACATTTCATACATTCCTAGAGCCCAAAATCAGCTTGCTGACTCCCTTGCTGTTTCAGCTAGTTTGTTCATCCCTCCATCGCCTCCCAAACTAGTCTATGAGGTACAAATGAAGTATAGACCCTCCTTGCCTGATAATGTCCACCATTGGAAGGTTTTTGATGACGATGACGAGTTAAATAGGTTCCTTCAAGTCATTGATGAGTTCTCTGAAATGCAAATTGACCAAAATAATGATGCTTTGTTAGAAGATCCCAAGTCCCAGTTTACAAATAAGATTGGTAAGAATAGCATAGTCCAGCTTCCTAGTAACCATATTCCTAAGGGTCTAATTCCTCTTGAGAGATTGTTTGATCACAATGATGTGCCTTACAAAGCTGCCCAAAAAGAAGATCAATCTGCAGTTTGTAAGCATGATATAGGAAGTCCAGGTTAGCCCAAATTTATAAATCTGTCTACTAATCTATTTGCTGATCAGAATGCCGAATACTGCAAGTTAATGAGGCAATTTGCTGATGTGTTCACTTGGGAGTACAGTGATCTGAAAAATATGATAAGAATATAATTCAGCATAAAATTCCGCTTGAGAAAGACATTATTCCTTTCAAACAGAAGCTGAGACCAATGAATCCCATGCTCCTTCCTCTGGTTGAGAAAGAAATTAAAAAGTTGCTGGCTGCTAAGATTATAGTGCCTCTTAGATATTCTAAATGGGTGGCCAATTTGGTTGTTGTGAGGAAGAAGAATGGAGAAATCAGACTGTGTGTTGATTTCAGAAATCTAAATAAATGTTCCAAAAATGATAATTATCCTTTGCCAAAAATGGAGCATTTGTTGCAACAAGTCTCGGGTGCCAAAGTAATGTCTTTTATAGATGTATTTCCAGGCTTTAATCAAATCGCTTTTCACCCAGATGATCAAGAGAAGACTGCATTTACCACTCCTTGGGGCACGTTCATGTATGCCAAAATGCCGTTTGGGCTGATGAATGTTGGAGCCACCTTTCAGCGAGCCATGGATATAGCTTTTGTGGGAGAGAAGGATAAATTTGTGCTAATCTACTTTGATGACATAACAGTTTATTCCAGTAGCCATCATGATCATTTACAGCATTTGAAAAGTGTGTTTTTGAAGTGCAAGAGGTTTGGAATTTCAGTCAATCCCAAAAAATCCCAATTTTCTTTGAAAGAAGGCAAGTTGTTGGGGCATGTAGTGTCTGCTGCAGGTGTTCAAATTGACCCAGAAAGATTCAAAGCAATTCAGGCTTTGACTCTCCCAAGATCAAAGAAAGACATACAGTCTTTTCTAGGAAAAATTAACTTTGTAAGGAGGTTCATTCCGAATTTTGCAAAGATAGTCAAGCATGTAACTTCCATGTTGAAAAAGGGAGTAGAGGTAAAATGGATTGATGCAGTAAGAAAATATTTTGAGTCCATTAAGAAGGCTATTATGGAAGCTCCTACGTTAATAAGCCCTAACTATAGCAAAGAGTTTCACCTGTTTTCATTTGCCTCTAAGGATACCATTGCAGCTGTTCTATTGCAGCAAGATGAAGAAGGTACAGAGCATCCAGTGGCTTTTTTCAGCAAGAATTTGAGGGATACTGAACTAAGGTATGATATTATTGAAAAGCAGGCATATGCTCTTATCAAATCTTTAAAATCTTTCAGAGTGTATATCTTGTATTCCAAGATAGTTGCATGCGTGCCTTCTGCTACAATAAAGGATGTCTTAATGCAACCTAATGCTGATGGAAAAAGAGAGAAATGGATTGCAAAAATGATAGAATTTAACATAGAGCTGAAGCCCACCAAGCTGGTAAGAGGTCAGGGGCTTGCTAAGTTATTGGCTGAAGAAAATTGCAGGTCTTTGGACATCGATTTCTTGTTCACTATGGCAGAAAATGGTCAAATAGAAGAAGATGAAACAACTAAATCACAGAGTAAACAATCAGTGGCTGAGAATCTAGCTTCATGTAACTGGTATGCTGCAATAATTAATTTCCTTCTAAAGCTAGAAGTCCCTTCAGAATTTTCTCAAATTCAAGCAAGAACTTTAAAGCTCAAGGCAACAAAATATTGCATCAATAATAACTTGCTCTACTAGAGAGATCCATCTGGAGTGCTTTTAAGATTCCTCGACGAAGAACAGTCCGTAGAGGTTATGCAGCAATTCCATAACAACATGTGTGGAGGATACCATTATTGGAGAACTACAACCCATAAGATTATCAGAGCTGGTTATTATTGGCCCTCTTTATTTTGTGATGCATTTGTTTTTGTTAAATCTTGTGACAAGTGCCAAAGATTTGAAAGTAAGCAGCAGTTAAAATCCCTGCCACTAAAACCAATAATTGCAAAGGGACCTTTTCAGCAGTGGGGCTTAAATTTCATTGGTGAAATCAACCCACACTCCAGTGGCCAGCACAGGTGGATATTAGTTGCCACTGATTATTTTACAAAAATGGATTGAAGCAATCCCTACAAGGAAGGTTGATCATAATGTGGTCATGAAGTTCTTAACAAAAAACATTTTCAGCAGATTTGGTTGCCCACATAAGCTAATAACAGATAATGCAGCAACCTTTAGGGCAAAAGAGTTGGTGGAAATGTGTGATTCAATGGGCATTAAACTTGTTCATTCCACCTCCTATTACCCTCAAGGGAATGGTCTAGCAGAATTCTCTAATAAAAGTATGATCAGGATAATTAAGAAGTTGTTAGAGGATAATAAAAAGAATTGGGATGCCAAGCTCAAGTATGCACTTTGGGCGGACAGAGTGACCATCAAGAGATCTACAGGAAGTTCTCCATTTAAGCTGGTGTATGGTACTGAGGCTGTTTTTCCAGTTCAAATTACCTTCCCTATGGCAAAGTTTCTCCAAACAGAGCAGGATGAAGAAGATGATTTGGCAAATAGAATCACTGATTTAACAGAGTTGTATCAGATTAGAGAACAATTGGTTGAAAAAGATGTAGCACATCAGAAAAAGGTCAAGGAATCCTTTGACAAGAAGGAAAAAAGAAATAATTTGCAGGTTGGGGATTTTGTTTTGAAATGGGATGCATTTAAATAAAAGAAAGGAAATCATGGGAAATTTGATGCTCTCTGGACAGGCCCTTTCATCGTTTCACAGATTCAAGGGAACAACACCTTCATACTAAAAAGTATGGGAGGAGAGACAGTTTTTGATGGCCCGGTTAATGGGCGGTTTTTGAAAAATTATGTGATTTAAGGTCTTTGGCCTTAAAAAGCTGTAAATATTGTGCTTTTATCAGTTTTTAGTATAGGTGTTGTAGACTCCATGCCCAATGGAACACTAGGAATTTTGGCTAATTTATTTGCTGCTGGAAAGGCATTGATTTGCAGGTTCTTGAGACCTCACAGGGAGGATCTCATCCCCAGAAGGAGCCAGTGTTAGCTCTGCTATACAAAATGATAAAAAATGGATTCAAAACACTCTCAAAGTCTGCAAACCCACGTAGATTCATGCCAAAGGATCCATGCATGCTGTTGAAGTCTTCAAGTTTTGGTTAAAGGCCTTCCACCGATCAAAACTATCACAAGAGGAAAGCCCTTAGGAGGGCGGAAATACACTATCGGGAGGCCTAAAACACTCCAAAACCAATGTTTGGGGCTTAATGGTTGGAGCTTGACTTGAGCTAAATGGTCGGGGCTTGACTTGAGCTTAATGGTTAGGGCTTGACTTGAGCTAAGCCCTGGAGGGACTTCTAGCTTCTGCAAAAAATGAAATACACTAGAATACCATTCACAGGTGGCTAGATTTTCAACCAAAGGTTGATTCTGCTCTTGCTCTTCTGCTGCTTCCTCTGTTTGCTCACCACCTGAATTTGAACCCATGCAATTGATGTCTAGAAAACTACAATTTTCCTTAGCCATAAGCTTAGCCAAGCGCTGGCCTTTGACAAGCTTGGTGGGCTTCACCTCTATGTTGAACTCTATAAATTTTGCAATCCATTTAGCTCTCTTTCCATCAATATCTGGCTAAGTTAGGACATCTTTTATTGAGGCTAAAGGTACATAGCAACCATTTTGGAATGCAGGATAAAAATTCTGAATGTCTTTAAAGATTTTATGAGAGAATAAGCTTTCTTTTCAATAAGGTCATACCTTAGTTCAACATCCCTCAGATATTTACTGAAAAAAGCCATAGGGTGCTCTACACCTTCATCATTTTTCTGCAATAGAACTACTGCAAGTGTATCATAAGAGGCAAAAGAGAAGATATAAAACTCATTGGTTTAATCTAGGCTGATTAGAGTGGGAGATTCCATGATAGCTTGTTTGATGGCTTCAAAAGAGCTTCTTGCAACATCTGTCCATTTTATTTCTGATTCTTTCTTCAGCATGGAAGTGATGTGCTTCACTAGCTCTGCAAAGTTTGGAATGAACCTCCTTACAAAGTTAATCTTACCAAGGAAAGATTGAATGTCCGTTTTTGACCTTGGGATGGACAATATCTGAATTTCTTGAACTCTTGATGGATCGATCTTCACACCTTCAGTAGAAACAATATGTCCGAGAAGTTTGCCTTCTTCTAGAGAAAACTGACTTCTTTGTGTTTACAAAAATTCCAAACTGTCTGCACTTTAGAAACACCTTCTTCAAATGCTGCAAATGGTCCTTGTGACTACTAGAAAAGATTGTTATGTCATCAAGGTAAATAAGGACAAACTTTTCCTTCTCTCCCACAAAGGCTATGTCCATAGCCCTCTCAAAAGTAGCCCCAACATTCATCAATCCAAAAGGCATCTTGGAGTACATGAAAGTGCCCCAAGGAATAGTGAAGGAAGTCTTTTCCTGATCTTCTAGTTGTATAACAATCTGATCGTAACCTGAAAATCCATCTAAGAAAGACATGACTCTAGCCCCTGAAACTTTTTGCAGCAAGTTTTCTATTTTAGGCAGGGGGTAGTTGTCTTTTTTAGAGCATTTATTCAGATTCCTGAAATCAACACAAAGCCTGATTTTTCTGTTCTTGTTTCTTACTACCAAAAGGTTAGCTATCCACTTTGAATACCTTAGGGGAACTATAATCTTGGCATCCAATAGCTTCTTGATTTCCTTTTCAATCAAAGGCAATAAGAGAGCACTGATAGGTATTAATTTCTTCTTAAAATGGATGGTGTTCTTTTCCAGTGGAATCTTATGTTGAATGATGTGTGTCATAGGTCTTAAGATCACTATACTCCCAAGAAAAAATATTAGAAAATTGTTTCATTAGGGTGCAATACTTAGAACTTTGGGTAGAAGACAAGTGAGTGGACAAATTTATGTACTTTGGATGGGCTGGACTCCATACATTATGTCTTTGAAATGCAGACTCATTTTCCTTTTTGGCAGGCTTATAAGGTACATCATTATGATCAAACAACTTCTCTAGGGGCACTAATAATTTGGGTATATGTTTACTAGGCAGTTGAACAATGCTATCCTGACCAATCTTGTCCATTAGCTTAGACTGGTTGCATTCTTCAATGGTCAATGGTTTCATTTTCTTTATCAATGTGCATTACAAAAAATTCATCAATGACTTGTAAAAACCTATTAATTTCATCATCAACTTCAAAAAAAATTCAGTATTTGACATTGTTAGGCAAAGATAGTCTATATTTCACCTGAACTTCATAAGTCAATTTAGGAGACAAAGGAGGAATAAACGTGCTAGCACACACAACAAGGGAATCAACAAGCTCATTCTTCATTCTACGGATGTAAGAAATGTTGAGACTATTAAAAGAACCCTTGAGCTTCCATAACTCTTCTCTGTATGCTTTCATCCTTGGATGCTTTGGTTGGAAAGTTTTTTTCACCTGTTGAATGATAAGGTCTACATCTCCAAACACCTTCAGACCTTTGATGCCCATTTCTTTAGCAACATTTAAGCCCAATATCAAGGCTTCGTACTATGCTATGTTATTTGTGACCTGAAAAGTTAACTTGAAAGATAAATGAATGCATTCTTGTGTGGGGGACATAAGGACTACACCTGCCCCTACAACTTCCTTAGAGAAAGCTTCATCAAAGAACATGTCCCAAATTTGTGGGCCTTCTTCCTCTGTGATCTGGAAAACCGGTTTCCTAAGCTGCATGGAGGCCAACTGGGATTCTTCAATCTGAAGATATATGCTCTAGAATCAATGTTGACGGCATAGATGGGATTATTAGTGGGATTCTTTTCATCATTGATGATATAAGCTAACTGAGCTTCTCTGTATAATCTCCTACTCTCACCTCCAAAAATTAGGACAGTAGCCTAGGAAAAATCATTTTGCAATGTTCCACCTAGTCTCTTGATCCAACCTCTGGAAAGAAACATGCCAAACTTGGGGGTACATCTACTACCACAATATCCATCATCACGCTCTTCATGGGCAGTTGAAACAAGGTGATGGCTAGGTCTTTTATTAATCCCAAACATTTCACTTTTCTAGAGTAAAAAAAAAAGGTCATGATAAGGCTTGGTAATGTCAAGACCCAACTCATCCATGACAGCCTTGGGCATTAGATTATGGATGGCCCTTGTGTCTAGAAGGCAATTGTGAAGGATTTTTTCATGAACAATCAAAGAGACATAGAATGATGGGGAGATATCATCATAATTTTCAATCCTTGGGTTGAGAACAACAGTTGGTTTGTCATCTTGCAGATTTACAAAGTCATTGGAGGTTTGGATGGCTTTAGGCTCAAGGACCTTGAGGATAGATCTCTTGGAGGACTCATTCTTCACTCGTTCAATCATAACTATAAGTATTCTTAGCTTCTAGATTTATGATTCAAAACTGAAAGGAGAAAGAGACTTTTCAGGGCCTCTTACCTCATGAGCTGGAGCTTTGAGGATGATGGGATCAACTATGGTCATTTCTGCTTATTAGCTTGTTGTATTGCAGGGAAAACAAATTTCTAAACAAGAGTTTCCTTAGCATTATTTATCTTCGACCTCAGATCATATTTGTGTTGATCACTAGTTTGTAGAACAGCTCCAACATCCCACTCTTGGCTAATCTGGTCATTGAATAATGAATTTTCATAGGCAGCTAAGGTCAAAAAGGAGGCACTGCCTTTGTCTTCCAAACAATGGATCTCATCATCTTCTTCAAATTATTCTTCTTCCAAGACTACATTCTGGAAAAGGGTCTTCATTGGCATCTTTTCTTCTTTACAGAATCTGCAACTGTGCATTAGCTCTTCTATATGGATTTGGATTTCTAGGAGCAAAGGTATTATGAACTCTTCCTTTCCCAGGGTGCTGCTCAACCTTTAATTTGGAGATTTCATAGGTTAATGACTCTATCATCTTGGTCATTTTATCTATCTTGGGATCTGAAGATGATGAAGATTCGCCCCTCTGTCTCCTTTTGTCAACATTCCCCTTGAGCTTCTCTACAGCCATAATGTTTGATTCTACTTCCAAGGCTACATCCTGCATATCATCCAAGGTAGCACATCATCTCTCCCTCAATAGTAGACAGAAGTCAGAATCAAAGGCAGTGACATAGGTGAGTTTAGCAGATTATACAGAGAAGCTCAGTTAGCTTATATCATCAATGATGAAAAGAATCCCACTAATAATCCCATCTATGCCGTCAACATTGATTCTAGAGCATATATCTTCAGATTGAAGAAT
>Ga0115848_100574_pt1 | contig 14809 bp, 17 predicted proteins | sample InSIn3gowninarea_FD_83862 | JGI IMG/M metagenome (GOLD analysis project Ga0115848, IMG submission 83862) | reverse complement strand
GGGGATTATCTAAATGTGAGGTGTTGATGTTGTTCTGATAGTAGAAATTAAACTCAACTGTGGAATTGAAGGTTAGCTGCAAAATGACATTTATTTTGTTGTTGCTTATTCCTTGAGATTTTTTGCTATTAGATATTTAATAAACAAGCCAGTTACTAATGGTAGAATTATAAGGTGGTTGTTATTATTACAAGAATTAAGAATTACTATTCTTGATAGACTAGGATAAGAAAACACAGTTGCTGGTTTTCTTTCTAGAATGCCAAATAATAATGATGATGTTCCCGTTAAAGATAATTTTCCTAATGAATATAATTTTATAGTATCTACTAAAACACCTGATAATTATTTGGCTACAAGAAAGTTACCTCCACAACTATCAACCAGGGAAAAGAAAAAAGTTATCAAAACCAACACACCTTATTCTTGGATAGATGGATAATTGTACAAAACTGCACCATATTTGATTATTTGAATGTGTGTTCGAGAAGATGTAGTACCAGAAATATTGAAAGCTTGTCATGATGAGCCATGTGGAGGACACTTTTATGAGAAAAGAACTTCCCACAAGATGCTTCTTTGGGATATTATTGGCCATCTATTTTTAAGGATGCTAAAAGATATGTAAAAATATGTGATAGTTTTCAAAGAACGGGGAAACCTATTCCATCAAATGAAATGCCTCTAAAACCACAGGTACTTGTAGAGCCTTTTGAAAAATGGGCTCTAGATTTTGTTGGGCCAATAAATCCTCCATCTAAATAGAAAATGTATATACTTGTTTGTACATATTATGTTACAAAATGGGTAGAAGCTAAACCTCTTTTTCTTGCAACTGAAAATGTTGTAGTTACATTTCTTTTTGAGGATATATTTACTCATTTTGGTGTTCCAAGAGAAATTGTAACAGATCAATGTACTCAATTCACATCCAATTTGGTGCAAAAGATCATGGAATAATATGAAATCAAATGTCGAAAGTCTACTCCATATCATCCACAAGCCAATGGATAAGTGGAATCCACTAATAAGGTATTTGAAGAAATTCTAACCAAGACTATGAAATTGCATAGGAAAGATTGGGTAGAAAAGCTTCCAGAAGAACTATGGGTATATCGAACCACATGGATAAATACAACTGGGCATACTCCTTATGAGATTGTCTATGGGAAGCAAGTTTTTCTTCCAATTGAGTTCCATTTGGAGACCTTTAGAACAACTACTAAACTAGGCCTTGATCTATTGGAAGCTCAAAAACAAAGACTAGCACAATTGAATGAGTTAGATAAGATCCAACAAGATGTTATCCAAAGAACCAACATAGTTCAACAAAAAAGATCAAAATGGAATGAAAAATTTATCAAAGCTAAAAATTTCAAGCGAGGTGACTGGGCTCTTCCTTTTTATTCCAAATTCAAGATTTTCAATTGAAATTTCAAACTCATTCGCTTGGTCCTTATAAGATTGATACTACTTTTTATAAGGGAGTAGTCAAAATCAAAACTATTGATGATGAACAAGTTACTTTCCTTGTTAATGGTCATATATTAAGATTTTGTCATAAACCATTAACAAAGGAAGAGTTCGTCAAATATTTTCAAGAAAACTATGAATTCAAGTTGGTCAAGAAAGGAGATTTTTTTCCATATTCTCCAACTTCATTGTAATTTTCTTATCATATATATATGTTCATATATATATATAAAGTTATAAGCATGAAAAACAACTATGTTGGCATGCATATGCAGAAAATCTTAATTGAAAACCAAGAGTTCTTGGTGATTTAGATCTTCATAATTCCCTTGTATTTTCCCTATTTCTTTTTATCCCTCTTTTTCTAATAAATTTTCAAGTGGTAAGCAACACTTCGGAACATCAACCTTCTTCTTGAGTGGATGTCTCTACTCGATCTCCTCTCTGCTTCTCCAATTGTGGTTGCTCCACAACTTGCTAAGGCTACATATTTAGAGGTAATTCATGCTCCCTCTCAACCACCAAGTCTCTAACCTTTGTCTTGCTCCTCAAGGCTTTGCATGCATCTTGTACCTCAAGTGCATATAGGTTCTTGACTCACACACTAATCTATTTAACTTTCCCATGGTGATGTGTCTAAGGAAAACCTTTCCTTTGCTAAAAATAACATCGTAGCCACGGTCTTATAATACCACGATGTAAATAATATTCTTCTTTAGTCCTGGAACATACATCACATCTATGATTCTGAGAGGTGAAATAGACTCACTCTGAAAGGTAACTGTACCGATGTTGGATGTGCTATACCTCCCATCATCTCCAAACTGTGTGTTTTACTTGAGGTATTTCTCCTCAAAGTCACTGAGAAATCTTTATTCCCTGTCATATGGAATGAGGCATCATTTTCAAGATACCACATGCATCCCATTATAGTGATGGCCATGCATGAAATGGAGTGAAATCAAGTTCTAATTGTGAAGCTAGATCTTCGCCTGCTACTGCTACTGCGGAATCATTCTTGCTTTCTTTCTTCTGTGGGCAATTCATGGCATAGTGCCCATACTCGTGATAGTGAAAACACTTAATGTTCGACAAGTCCTTCTTCTTTCTGCCCTCCTCACCTTGGGACTTATTTCCCTTGGATTTCTTTTCTTTTCTGACTAATGAAAAACCCTCTTCCACTTCTTTGGAAGAGGTCCCATCTCTGGTGTTCTGCCAAAACTCTTCTTGTACCAAGTCGGACCACAACCGCTCCCACTCTAGTAGCTTCTCCCTCCCATTAACCGAGTCTTAGTAACTGTGCCAACTCTTGGGAAGTCCTTGAAGTGCTAGGCTCACCATGTCATCTTTAGCAACAGTAATCTTTACACTTCCAAGCTCATCATGAAATTGGGTGAACTTGGTCAAGTAATTTGGAATAGATTCGCCCTTCTCCATCTTCATCTTTCTGAGTTTTCCCTTAAGTGCCAACTTCCTGTGGTCACTGCTATTTTGAGATAGGTTTTTCAATGCATTTCACATTACTATTGGAGTTTCCTTACCATGGAGATTCAAGTCAATATGATCTCGAACTCCTTCTACGATAATCCTTCTCGCTTTTGCCACACATTTTCTCCATTTTGCTAGATCTTTAGCATGAAATGATGTAGGCTTCGAAATATCATGATATATGAATTGCTTCAGCTTGTTGTCTGCCAACACTGCTTCCATCTTGTCCTTCCAAGATATGTAAGTTGAGTTGCCCTATAGGGCATGCTCAAGTCTCAAACCGTAGAATGAAATACTGCTAACTCTGAAGTATGAACCTTCAAATTCAATTTCACCTACACAATAAACTCAAATTCTCCTCTTCTATAATGTCTTCAACTCCGATACCATGTCGATTTTTACTTGTAGATTCAATAGCTTATGTGATATTCTAAAACACAATACAAGAATCTACTCTACTCATCAACGGAAACAAAAATTGATCAATGAAAACACTAAAAAGAAAAGGAAGAATTTCAATAACACATAACACAATATTTTTCTGGGGAAATAAATTGCTCAAAACCCTAACTATTTATATAGCATTAACCATAAGATCTGAGAAGAAAATACAATGCTTGTTCAACTTCGAACAATTTCTACACAAGTACAATCTATCTCTTAGCTTCACAAACCATCTCAAGCCAACACTTAGCCAATTTTTTTGCCTACCAAGCCCCTACTTCCTTGCACAATTCCTAAGAGAATTAGCCCATATTTAATTGGGAAATTCTCTTTCCATAACTGCGCAATTCATCCATAGGCCCTCAACTAATTGCATGCACCATCTGTACAACTCGGAAACTTATACAACTGATAGTACATTGTTCTTGAACTCTAATGTCAACTTGGTCTTCCTCAGAATTGACTTGCATGAGTTATTTATGAGTGAATCTTTAGTTAACTAGTGGATCAGTGAAGTTGCACTAGTTCTTGTTCCCACTACTAGACCTCCTACTATTTCCTCCAATTGTTTGAATGAGTTTAACTAACTTTAACATAGACTGAGTTAATTAATTACAACTAAAAAGAACTCAACTTGGACCCCTAAAATTTAGGAATCACTCTACATGACTCTAGATAGACTTCCAACTCGAATTTACTAAGTCAACTAAATCAAATCAACTTAGTTAACTATTACAAGTTTCTATGAGAATAGAATTTTTATTTAATTCCTAATTTAATTGAAGGACAAATTAAATTAGGTTTTTTCTTGATGTTATTTTTAACATTTATTGTTGGTATTTTCAATAGTTTAGTGTCTTCCTTGTTAGGCTCGTTATTTGAGGTAGTGTCCTATATCCCTCTTCTTCAAGGTCAACCAGTTCTAGAGATTATGCATGTGAGGGTTTGGAGATTCTTCTGCTTCTTCTTAGATTTAACCCTGACTCTTTAATGCTATGGTTTCTCTTCCATCTGTTGGCTTGTTCCTGTTTCTTCTTCTTTGGTTCTTCATTTTCTTCAAGAAGTTTAGTATTTGGGATGGCTTTCTTTCTTCTAACATTATGTTTTCCTTTTTCTGTTTATATTTTTCCAAGTATTGAGAGAAAGGAGCGTCATCTTCAAGTGGGTCTTTTAGTGCCTCTGTTTCATTCTATAGAAAATTTTCCTTTTCAATTTTTTCTTTAGGTTTAGGGTTTGGTAGTGACCTGTGTCGACTTATTTTAACCCTTTTCCTAGTTTCTTCCTCCTGAGCTTCTAAAAAGTGGTTGCAGACTAGAAAACCTTACCAATTATCTCCCTTAGCTTCTAAATGTTCCTCTATGAGGATTTTGATAAGTCTATAATGGTAGAGTGCATTATCAAGGGATTTTGTTTCTCTTTACACAATAGAGGCCATCTTTCTAAGACTACAAAGCAAGAAATATGGAAATTTTATTTCATTTCCATCAATAAAATGCATCAGAAGTTGAGCATGATAGAAAAACATAGTTATGAAACTTCCTTCAAAAGTTAAATTTTTTTGAATAACCAACAATAAATTCCTTCATTCTCCTTTTAGTGTTGTGACTAGAATTCCCTTTTTATAGATATAAATTTCCATACCTGGTTCTCTTAGGAAGCTTACCTGTTCTTTCTCTTTGATTTTTCTATTCTTAAACCAGCTTTCTCCATTTCTGGGCAATTTTGTTCATTCTTCCATGATGGACTAAGTTAATATAAGCTTAATGTCACCAATTTTTTCTTCGACCCATCAAAATCTTGAGGAAAAGCTTTAGTGATCTTTGTCTTATGCCCATCAAGATTTTTAAAGAACCTAAGCCACCCTACTTGTTGCAACTATTCTCTGACTCACAAGTATGCTTGAAGGAACTTGACTCCATTTGTTTATGATTGGGCGATGATTCCCATGGTGGAGAGAAGTCTTGGTCCTTAACTATTTACTTTTGATAGAGGAGATGGAGGTTTGACAAGAAGGAGGTGAGAAAACTAAACAATGAGGGATATGGAATGGAGTGAAATAGAGTGGGATAATAATGGAGTGAGGTGCTAACAGGATATTTGATTTATAATAGGAATGAACCTTTTCACATGATTTTCCATGATTTTTAGATCTGCTTTCATAGGATCGATATGATTTTTCTGATTTCTTATAGATTTGATGTGACAATTTAAGTCATGATGATGAAATGAGGTTGTAACAACTATGGTAGTTGGACATAATCTTTATGTAGTTCATAAGGTCTTTTAATAACTCAAGAAATCATCCAATGAATTAAAATCTAATGCTCTTATATGAAAATAATTTAACATCCTACATACCTTTGTTGTGGATACCTTTAATGTTCCATTGTTGTGGATTCTCTGAATGTTAGGTGTTGATGTTGTTCTGACTGTAGAAATTAAACTCAGCTGCGGAATTAAGGTTATTTGCAAAATCACATCTATTCGGTTGTTGCTTATTCCTTGAGATTTGTTGCTCTATCAAAGGAGGATTCTTTATTTCTATTACTTCTTCGATGATCAGTGAAGAAGGTTGATCTTCAAAAGTGTAGCTTACCACTTGAAAATTTATTAGAGAAAGAGGGATAAAAATAAATAGGGAAAAGACAAAGGAATTATGAAAATCTAAACCGCCAAAAACTCTTCGTTTTCAGTTAAGGTTTTCTGCATAAACATGCCAACATAGTTGGTTTTCATGCTTATATATATATATATATAGACACACACACACACACACACACACACACACACACACACATATTGATTGGGCCTGATCATTAAGAGCATGTGTTTCCTCCTAGGAGGTCACAGATTCAAAACAAGATGGGGGTAGAGAATGTATGCCTTCGTAGAATTAGTAGTCAAATCATTGCGCGGAGGTGGGTCCATTGTCCCTTATCCCAAGCCAATGAGTTTGAAATTTCCCTTGAAAGTATTTGAATTTGGAATAAAAAGGAAGAACCCAGTCACCTTGCTTGACCTTTTTAGCTTTGATAAACCTATCATGCCATTTTGATCTTTTTTGTTGAACTATGCATAATCCTTTGCATAATATCTTTTTTGATCTCATCTAGCTCATTCAATTATGCTAGTATTTATTTTTGAAATTTTGGTAGATCAAGGCCCAATTTAATAGTTGTTATAAAGGTCTCCACTTGGAACTCAATTGGAAACAAAACTTTCTTCCCATTAACAAGCTCATAAGGAGTATGTCTAGTTTTATTTTTCCATGTGGTTCGATATGCCCCTAATGCTTCTTGAAGATTTTCTGCCCAATCTTTCCTATGTAAATGCACAGTCTTGGTTAGAATTTCTTCAATTACTATTAGTGGATTCCACTTGTCCATTGCCTTATGGATGATATGGAGTATACTTTGGATGCTTTATTTTATAATATTGTTCCATGATCTTTTGCACCAACTTGGATGTGAATCGAGTACCTTGATCTGTCACAATTTCTCTTGGAACACCAAAACGAGTAAATATATCCTCAAAAATAAATGTAACTACAATATTTTCAATTGAAAACAAAAGAGGTTTAGCTTCTACCTATTTTGTAACATAATTTGTACAAACAATTATATACATTTTATGTTTAGATGGAGGATTTATTGTCCCAACAAAATCTAGAGCCCATTTTTTAAAAATATCTACAAGTACCTGTGGTTGTAGAGGCATTTCATCTAATGGAATAGGCTTTCCCATTCTTTGACAACTATCACATCTTTTGACATATCTTTTGGCATCCCTAAAAATAGATGGCCAATAATATCCCAAAAGAAGGATCTTGTAGGTATTTCTTTTGTTAGCAAAGTGTCCTCCACATGGCTCGTCATGACAAGATTTCAAGCTTTTTGGTACTTTATCTTCTCGAACACACCTTCGGATAATCAAATATGGTTCAGTTTTGTACAAATCTCTATCTATCCAAGAATAAGGTGCACTAGTTTTGATAACAGAAAAAAAAATCCCTGACAGAATGATGTGGAGGTAACTTTCCTGTAGCCAAATAATTAGAAATCTCTATAAATCAAGGTGTTTTAGTAGATACTTCAAAAATATATTCATCATAAAAGTTATATTTTACAAGAACATCATCATTATTACTCTACACTCTAGAAAGAAAATCAACAACTGTGTTTTCTTTTCTTAGGATATCAAGAATAGTAATGTTGAATTATTGTAATAATAACAACCACCTTGTAATTCTGCCATTAGTAATTTGTTTCTTCTTTAAATATGTAATAGCATAATGATATGTATGAATAAAAGTTTCATAACGAGTGATATAATGACAAAACTTATTAATGGCATGCACAACAACTAAAAACTCCTTTGCTATTATAGTGTAATTTAACTCTACTGGAGTCAAATTTTTTCTTGTATAATAAATAGCATAAGGAGTTACATATTTTTGTCCCAACATAGCTCCTAGAGCTATATTTGAAGCATCAATAGAAATATGGAAAGGGATAGACCAATTAGGTCCTCTTAAAATTGGTGCTTCAATAATCTTATGTTTCAATGTCTCAAATGATTTTTGACAGTCAGAATTTCAAACAAATTCACAATCTTTTGTAAGAAGTTTGAAAAGTGGAGAGGCTATTTTTGTGAAATTTTCTATGAATATTCCATAATAACCAATAAATCCAAGTAAAATTATTACATCTCTTTGACAAACAAGAATTGGAATTTTAGAAATTATTTCTACATTAGATATATCCACTTTAATATCATTACTTGAAATATGGTGTCCTAAAACAATCCCCTCATTGAACATCATAAAACATTTGTCATGGCTTAATGAAAGGTTTTCCTCCTTACATCTAATAACAACATTTTCCAAATTTTCAATAGCTTCACCAAAACTATCGCCATATATAGTAAATTCGTCTATATAAACTTCCATGCAATCATGGATTAGACCAGAAAAAATTCCTAAAATTTCTCTCTAAAATGTGGCAGGTGCATTACACAATCCAAATGGAAGTGCCATATAGGCATATGCTCCCCAAGGAGACGTGAAAGTCATTTTATCTTGATCTTCTGGCGCTAGCTAGTTTTGGTTAAACCCACTAAAACCATCTAGAAATGAAAAGTATTTCTTCCTTGCCGAGGTATATAATACTTGATCTATAAAAGGTAGTGGAAAATGATCTTTCAAAGTAGATTTGTTTAATTCCCTGTAGTCCATACACACTCTCCATTTCCCATTTTTCTTTGGAACAAAGACCAAAGGTGACACCCATTGACTATTAGATATTGGATAGATGAAATTCACATTAAGTAACTTTTGTATTTCCTCAACAATTTATGTCATATTAGGATTTGTTCTTCTCTGAGGTTGTATAACTGGTTTGAAAATTTTCTAGATATAAACATGATGCATAAAAGTTTTAGGATCAATCCCTTTCATATCAGTATACTCCCATGCATAAGCAGAAGATTGTTTTTGTAGCATCTTTATTAATTTCTTCTTCTGAGATTCTTCAAAGTTATTATTAATATTTAATGTTTTTCTTGGAAAATTTCCCACTTGAGAACTGCTAAAATTTTCCATAGAATGTAAGGCCATTTGGGTTTTGGAATTGATGAAGTTGATTTGGTTGTAGAGGATAACAATGTGGTGGAAAAGAATAATATTTTTGGAATTGAGCATATTGAGGATTTTTACCATAAGATTTTTTCCAACCTTGTGCCTAGGATGGATTTTAAGGTTGTGGAGGCCAGGGTTGCCAAGGCATCGGTGCAGTCCAGTTATTCTATGGTTGTACATATGATTGAGTATTGAAACCTTGAGTCATATTTGGCTGTTGAATTTTCCATGGATTTTTAGCAATAAAACAAAGTGATTTAGCTTTGCTTATTCCAATCTCAACTTGAAAAACAAATTTAAGACTAGGTGTTGAGGGGAATTCCTTTTTATTATGATTTTCAAGACATATGACACAAATTTATATACTATCAAGGGGATATTCTCTCAAAGGCATGTTTTTTTCTACATTTGGGACAAAAAATAGATAATGCAACATTCTCAATTTTTTTTTTAAGAATACCTAGTTGCTCACTAAGATTCCCAAGGAGATCTGTTTTTAAATTGTCAAGAGAATTTCTTATTTCAGCTCTATTTACTAATTCTAGACATAACAGAGTCTCTTGGACTTTTATCAGTTTTAGCATTTCTCCTTGAAATATATTTACACAAATCACATATTTCACCAAATTAAAGATGAGAAACATCTCCTTTGCCCATTAAATTGAGAAGACCAATCCATTCATCTCTGATGGATTTAAAAAAAAAGAGCTTTAAATGTTTCATCATCTAAGTCATGCATCCTAGTCCTTTTAACATTATAGGAAAATATTTTAACTAAGTATTCAAGGATTTCATCCTCTTTTGGCATCATCTTAAAGAATTCATCCTTAAGGTTATGGGGCATGTAATAATCCTTATATTTTTCTAAGAACACATTTTTCATTTCTTCCCATGTTCTAATAGTATGTGTTCCTAGTCCCATGAACAATTTAAATGCTCCATTTTTAAGAGTAGCTGGAAATAATTTAAATTTCTGAGGATCAAGTAAGTAGTCATAAGATCTACATAAAACTCCAAACTCAAAAATAAATGTTTCTAGATATTCATTTCTTAAACCATGGAAATTAGGGAGGATAGAGAGTGAAATGTTTTTCATTGTGGTTGAGGTATATTCATTAAAAATAGGAAATCCATAAGGATTTGGTTCTCCCCTACCACCTCTACCACCTCGTCCTCTATTTCTTCCTCTGCCTCTTCCACCTCCAATCCTAAGTTCACCATTTACAGTATGTACTTGTCCTTCTCCTTCCCCTGCCGTTGTAGATTCCTCAAAGATAATATAAGGTTCTATAATAGGTTTATCTAGATCCTTTTTTGGTTCCTCTATTAATGGTATATTAAAATAAGTTTCCTATTCTGCTTTTCCAGGAACCTCTAATTCTTGTCCTAAAAAAAATTCTCTTGTCAAAGATAAAAAGCTTACTCCTTCTATTGGGGATGTAGGTTCTTCAAATATGGATTCAGTAGAAGAAGTTGGTGAATCTCTTGGTTGGATTTCATACCTATTCACCTTAGGGAGTCTATGTCTACCTGAAAATGATGGGATGCGAATTTTTGAGGATGGTGTGACACTACGAGGTCTAGTGGGGGTGAGTGGTGACGTTAGAATTGAACTTCTACCTCTACTTACAAATCTACCCCTAGAATCCCTTTCTCTATGCATAAATGATTTTTACCATACTTTAATTATGCATCTACAAAATTGAATGTGCCTACAATTATATGAAAACCAAGAATGGAATCCTATATACACCTCCCCTATAATGGCGCCAAAATATTTGGTAATTTAATTGATCTTAAGTTACTTCATTAATTTTCAACCAAGGTTCATGTACTTATGAAGTGTATGTGCACCATATATGAGAAGGATTATATCTTTGGATTAAATTGATCTATGTATGGATAAATGTTAAATGAGATTAGAGAGTTGTCACGCACATGTTCTTTCCATTAAAGCTACATCAAAACAAAATGCCAAACTCAATTGAAAATTAACCTAAAACTTGAAATCCCAATTTATTCTAATTGCAAAAATTAAAAGTGTATCTCTAATTGCAAAAAGAAAATATTAATGCCAAGTTGCAGAAAAGAAATCTTAATGCTAATTCCAGAATTGAAAGTTTAACACTACTTTGCAAAGAAAATCTTAAATTTATTTGTTAAAAAGGAAACTTAACTCTAAATTGCAGAAAGGAGATTCTAACTCTAAATTGTAGAAAGAAATACTAATTCTAATTACTTGTAGACAAAAAAAATAAATCAAACAAGAAATTATAACTTCAAGTGATTAATAATGTGTGCTAATAGCTCTAAAAAACCACCTGTTCATCATCCATGGAATTTAACTCAATTAAAAGACTAGATTACTGAAATGAAATGCATTATGGAAATAAATGTTTTTGGTATTTTTATTTTTATGAGTGCTTTGGAAATAAAAGAAATCAGGTGATTAGAAAATAAATGGAATGTAGCTATTCTAATTGATAGAGAAAAAGTATAAGAATTAAGAATTGAATACAAACTATATATGAAAAATTGCAATATAAACAAAAACTAACTACCCTTACAACTCTCTAGGGGGGCCTCCCATGAGTGTATGTTTGTCACGATCAAATGATTGCTTAACCAAACATTGTAAAACAGGACCATAGTATTATATTAGTTGCAGATTTTTTCTTAAAATAGAGCTTGAAAATACAGAAATAAACAATCACTAACTATGTTTTTGGTTTTACCTTATACCTTTTATACAATTCTTCATCGAACTGTTATAAGAGTCTTATGTCAATAGACAATTAAACTAATATGCCATCTAAGAAGTAAATTAAAATTAAGAGTCTATCTCCTCCTGATTTTCTACTGGAATAAAAAATCATGAGGGATTATTCTTGAACATGTCTTCACAGTCAAACAAATCTTCTCCATGCTCTCTTGATCTTCTGTTGAGCTTCACTTGACTGTTGAAACATCATAACCAGAGTTTGACTTTTGATTTGATTTCTAGATATTTCAATCTTTGTATCCTACTAGACCATGATGATAGGTGTACATCCATGTGGGGAACATTTTCCAACTACAGGTACCTTTCATTTCTTCATTGGTGTATTAAAACCTATCTAACCACAGGGATGGATGCAGAATTTGATATTAGCTATGGAATGAGAAACATTTTGTAGTTGTAGAGATGTTTTAATTATAATTCGCAAAGGAAAAATAGATTCTAAAACATGGATGATTAATACCTTTCATATGTGTTGAAAATGCAACTAGAAAATCCTAATCTATTTTTTTCCTTGAATTAAATTAGAAATAAAATTGTAATTCCACATCACATGACAACTTGTATTAGCTAGCTAAGTAAATTTGATCAGTTGGCTCAGTTAATTCGAGTTGAGGGTCTAACTTGAGTCATGTAGAGTGCCTCCTACATTATAGGAGCCTTGTTTGAGTTTATTTTGAGTTGTAATTAATTAATTCAGTTTAGCTAAGTTAAAGTCAGTTAAACTAGTTCCAACTGTTGGAGGAACTACTGGGAGGTCTAGGAGTGGGGTGTTGCCTGCAATGATCAACTAGTTAAATAATGATTTACTCATAAATAACCCATGCCTATCAGATATGAGAGTTACCTAGTTGAGATTGAAGTTTAGGGACAATGTACTATCAATTGTATAATCATCTGAATTGTATAGGTGGTGCATGAAGTCAGAGGAAGTCCTATGATGGACTGCACAATTCCTTTCAGGAATTTCCCTAAATTCATTTCAGGAATTTCCCTAATTAATAAGGGGCTAATTCCCAAGGAAACAATGAAAGGAAATAGGGACTTGGGCAAGAAACAAATTGGTTAATTATTGGCCTGGGCTTGTCTAGGAAGTTGTGAGACAAATAGAGGTAGTGTAGATTTTCTCAGGCTTGTGCCAAGCTTGCAATCTTCTCATATTTTCCGACTAATGCAATATACAGATACCAGGGGTTTTTAGCTATGGTTTTCCCTAGAAAATAATTGTGGAATGTGGTTATTGAATTCTTTCTCTTGTATGCTTCGTGATTTCATGATTGTTTAATTGTTTCCGCTAATGAGTATAGTAGAATCAAGTCTATTGTTTCAGTAAATTACAATAATAAGTTTGAATATACAAGGAATTTATACATGGTTTTGGAGCAGAAATCACTCTAGAAGAGGAGAATATAAGTTTGTCTTTTGCAAGTGAAATTGAATTTGCAGTATCATTCTTCAGAGTCAGCAGGATTTCATTCTACGGATTGCGACTTGAATATTCCCTTGAGGGTAGTTCAAGCTATATTTCTTGGAAGAATAGGATGGAGGTAGTGTTGGAAGAAAACAGGTTGAAGGAATTCATAGAAACTGATATTCCTAAGCCAATTGATGCTCAAGATCTTGCAGAGCAGATAAAATGTGTTGCAAATGCAAGAAGGATTATCCTAGAAGGAGTTTGAGATCATAGTGTCTCGAACCTCCATTATAAGGAGATTCTCAATGCAATGTAGAAGACCTTGATACACCTGTTTCAAAACAATAGTGACCATAGGAAGCTAGCCCTGAAGGACAAGCTCAGGAAATTACCTAGTCTTTCTCTTTGATTTTTCTATTCTTAAACCAACTTTCTCCGTTTCTGGGAAATTTTGTAGCTTCTTCCATGATTGACTCTATCAAAATAAGCTTAATTTCACCAATTTCTACCTCAACCCCATCAAAAGCCCGAGAAAAATCTTTACTCACCTCTATATCATGCCCATCAAAATTTTCAAAGAACTTGAGCCACCTTACTTATTACAATTGTTCTTTAACTCGTGGGTATTCTTGAAGGAACTTGACTCCATTGGGTTCTGATTAGATGATGATACCCATGGTGGAAAGAAGTCTCGGTCCTAAACTGCTTCCTTTCAATAGAGGTGACGGAGGGTTGACAAGAAGGATGTGAGAAAACTGAACAATGAGGTATATAGAATGGAGTGAAATGGAGTGCAATGGATTGGGATGATTATGGAGTGAGGTACTTATGGGGTATTTTATTTATGATATGAATGAACCTCTTGACATGATTACCCATGATTTTTAGATCTTCTTTCATAGGATCAATAGGATTTATGTGATTTCGTATAGATTTGATGTGACAAGTTAAGTCATGATGATGAAATGAGGTTGTAACAACTATGGTAGTTTGACATAACCTTTAGGAAGTTCATAAGTTCTTTTAATAACTCAAGAAATGATCCAATGAATTAAAGGTAGGTTTTAACCCTGTATACAAATTCCTTGCATACGAATTCTAAAAAACAAAAAATAAACAAAAGCGAGAGCATAACACATAAAACAAATAAAGATAGATATTTTCCCTTGGATCCCAAAACCGGGACTACCAAATTGATTTTTCGTTATGTTCCTTTCATTGTTAAAATACATATTTATACATGCTAAAGCATCCAATACCATGGACCGACAACCATCGCGCCCAAAACCATGTGCGAAAACCATGCACAATACCATAGGTAGGTCCACTCACCTAATATAGGGTTGAAAAAAAAAAATCCTCGGGGCACTGCCCCAGACCCCGTAGAGGATACCTTTAATTTAGCATCCTAGATACCTTTGTTGTGGATATCTTTAATGTTCATTATTTGGGGATTATCTAAATGTGAGGTGTTGATGTTGTTCTGATAGTAGAAATTAAACTCAACTGTGGAATTGAAGGTTAGCTGCAAAATGACATTTATTTTGTTGTTGCTTATTCCTTGAGATTTTTTGCT
>Ga0115848_100572_pt1 | contig 14826 bp, 8 predicted proteins | sample InSIn3gowninarea_FD_83862 | JGI IMG/M metagenome (GOLD analysis project Ga0115848, IMG submission 83862) | reverse complement strand
CCCCTCCAACGCCAACAGCACCACACGGATGCGTTGTCGCCTTATCGTCTCCTGGCACCCGCAATTCCCTTGGGGTCACATCGTGGCAGAAAAACGGCACATTCCCCCTCGGCACGCCCTCCGGGAACGTGACATGCCACTTCACCTCCTTGCCATCCGGCCGTCTACGGCCCCCTTCGATGGAAGCTGCATAGCTCACCTCCATCCTCCTCGCTCCTTCCTCCCTCTTCTCCTTCTCCAATCTCCCCCTCACCCCCTCCACATCCCCCACCTCCGCGGAGGTCAGAGCCCAGTCGATGACCCCGAACGGCTTGGCGCCCCACCAGTGGCCGGCGCGGTTGCTGGGCAGGTCGTCGACGAAGGCGATGAGTTCGACGTAGGTGCCGTCGCGGAAGAGGATGAGTGTGTTCTCGGTTTTGGCGTCGGCGTGAAGGCCGCCGGGGGTCAGGGTAAAGTTTGAGGTGAGCCAGGGGGGTGGGTGAGAGAGGAGGGGGGAGGGGAGGAGCAGGATTATGTGGTCGAGGGCGAAGGGGGGCATTGTTGGAAGAGTGGAATGAGGGTTGAGGAGAGGGGGAGACAGTGGATTTGTAGATGGTGCTTAAGCAACTCTATAATGATTTTATATGCTTTGACTCATCGCTAGAATCCACCACGTGGAGCGACTATTGTTGCACCTACTTGTAATGTAGTTGAAGGAGGTCGTCTGTGTTATTGCAGATGACTAACAAAACATTTCGGACACTGTCTTTCGCATTCTTGGTCGCGAACTCTTGACAGCATGTTCGTTAGGTTCCAATGTGAACGTCTGGGAGCGTTGCAAGTGTAGACCGACCTCGCACGTGCTCGCTGCGCTAAGCTTAAAGTGGATAGGTACAATCTGGGGAGACCATCCGCTAACGGAAAGATGCAGTCTGGGAGGTTTATAAGGCATTTGGAACCAGACCCATGCTGTCACTTACCATGCCCGTAGACAATGCCCATCAAAGAAGAGAGCAAATGTCTTGAAGAGAGTTCCCTACTGTAATTCTGAAGCTGTTTCCAAATAGTGATACAATCCAGCCATACAGATTACTGATTCCCAAGGTGCCAACTTTTCTCACTTGGACACGCAGTAACCTCCCAAGATCCTAACTCCAAACTGCAGAAAACCCCACATAGCATGTTACAACCGGCCACTCTTCTCAACTCGCGAACCCTAAACCTCACCTCCGCCTCCCCCTCTCATCCTCCCCCCCCAAACTCCAAACTAACCCTCCTCTCCTTCTCCCTCTCCAACATCATCCTAAGCTCCTCATTCTCCGCCCGCCCCTCCTCAATCCTCTTCCTCGCCCCACTCCGATCCAACAGCCTCGCCTCCCGCTCCGCCTTCAACCGTCTCTCCAACTCCTTCAACCGATGGATCCACCTCTGCTCGCTCGGCTGCAGCGGCTGGCTCTGAATCACCGGCTGCACCTGCCCCCCCCTGGCCCGACTGCTGCGCCTGCAGCACCTGCACCGCGCTGGTAGAGTGGTGCCGCAGCAGCGTCGCCGCCATGCTGGCGCGAGAGGCATCCTTGTGGCTGCCACCGGACGGGCTGCGCGGGCTGGGGCTGCCGCCCGGCACCTCGAGTGTGGCGACACTGCCCGCACGCTGCGGCTGCTGAGGTGTGGGGGGCGGCGGCACCTGCCGATGGAACTGCAGCTCCGCCTTCAAGATCCTGTTCTCGCCCCTCAACTTCCTCAGCTCTTCACTCTCGACCTCGCTGTGCGCCGATGCCCGGCTGGCCGTGCGCTTCCCGGCACCCATCTGCGCCGCCGCGACCGCCTTCTCCAGCCCCTCGAGCCGCTTAGCCCTGACATCCAGCGCATGCTCGAGTGTCTGGAAGTCCTTCCACAGATCCTTCTCGACGCTCCTTATGCGAGCGCGGAACCCGCCGACGATGCCCTCGACTGTCTGCACCGCGAGCACCACATTCCTGCTGAACCCGGGCAAGTGGCGCTGTATGACGTCGAGGCTCGGCAGCTCCCCGTTGACCAGACTGTTCTTCTGAGCCCAGTCCGCTCCGCAGAGTGTGCTGAGCCGGTTCCACAGCGCGAGGAGGAGGTTGTTGCGGTCAAGCAGCTGGTCGCGGTATTGTTGCTCCAGGGCGGCGAGTTTGCGGGCGTCGTGGCCGCGGGCGGTTTTGAGCTCGAGGACGTGCGTCTCGTGTTGTTGGATTTTGCGGAGCTCGGTTTGGTGGGCGCGCTGCGCTTGCTCGAAGTGGTGGAGGTCGGATTTGCGGGCTTGGCGCTCTTTGTCGAGGAGGTCGGAGAGTTTGCGGGATTCGAGGCCGGTGCTTTCGAGGAGGGCGTCGCGGGTGCGGAGGAGGCGGTCTTTTTCGACGAGATCGTGGCGCGTGTTTTCGAGGTCCTGGATAGTAAGATCGAGATCTTTCTGTAGCTTTGTGATGTCCTATGCGATTGTGAGTGATTTGATTGAAGTACGAGAATAATATGGTGCATACCTTGAGCAAACTTGACCGCGTTCCGTCAAGATTCCCAAGCGCTTCACGGAGGTTATTCTCAAGTGCTTCAAGCCGCTCTTTCCACGTCGCAGCCTCCTCTTCCTTCGCCGAAAGGTTCTTCTTCAACTTCCTCACTTCGTCCTTTGCCGTCGACGCTTGCGTGTTCAGGTCATCCAGCACTTTCTGCACTTCCGCCTTCTCTTGGTCGTCAAGGATTTCACGTTGCCGCCGCTCCTCTGCAAGGCGTTCCTCCAGCTCTCGCATCCTTTCTTTCTCGTCCTGGAGGCTGGTCTGAGCAGCGTTGAGGGCAGCCTCGAGATCGCCAATCCTGATCTTGTCTCCTTCCTGCTCCTCTCGCAAGAAGGAGATCTCGTCCTGGTTCGACTCAGTCTGAACTTCCAGACGCTCGTTCTTCTCCAGAGCTTCGCGTAGCCGCTTATCAAGAGCATCCAGTTCTATATTTGCACCTTCTAGTTCTTGTTCCATACTGCGTAACTTACGCTCGTTCTGAAGGCGGTTGTCTTCGAGCGCAACCAAGCTTTCACTCACTCTCTTGATCTCTTGCTGCAACGCACCAAAGTCCTCGTTTCGGTTCTCGTAGTCCCTCTGAAGTCGCGCCAATTGCTGTTCCTTCTGATCTATCTCGCTCTCGAGACGCTCTATCTCGGTAAGCGCCTCTTCCCGGAGATTTTCGAAGTCGACCTCCTTATCCTGAAGATTCAGCAAGGCTTCGTCCCGCTCCGTCTGCAACGCCTGAAGATCCTCGGTGTTTAAACGGTTCTCCTCCTTCAGATTACGGTTTTCCGCTTCAACTTGCGTGAGTATATCGAGGTGCGCATTCAGCTCCCTGTCGAGATCCTGATTCAACAACTTGACCTGAGCAATCTCGTCCCGTAGAGCCGCTTGCTTCCTTTCGTACTCGTCCCGCTCACCGTCACTGAATTGACTTATCCGGGTTACGCCACTCATTCTGGAAACCGATCGCTGATGGGCCCTTGACACAGATCGCTCAAAGATGCTGTCGCCAGCAATGGACCTCGCGCCATCAGTCTTTCGATGTGCAAGCTTGAGCTCCTCGATCTCCTGCTGCAGGCGCTCCCTTTCCCGATTGCGAGAGGTCAGCATCGAAGTCTGCGCTCCAAGGTCCCGTCGCAGCTCAGCATTCTCGTGCCGAAGTTGCTCCACCACTGTGCTGCTGGAAGCGGTGGCTGGGCGCTCCCTTTCGCTAAGACTGTCAGTATCCACAGAATTAGACCGCCCGTTATAAGACGTGATATGCCGCTTGCTGATGTGGTAGTAGTTCCGTACGTTGTTAGTAGTAGCGTTCGAGGCAGTCTCGCTCTTCAACCGAGCGATCTCGTCACGTAGTCTCTGTGCATCTTCATCGGCTTGCTCTCTCCGAGCAGTTTCGGCTTCTAACAGGTCCTTCCACATTTCCATGGCCTCCTCTACGCCTGCAGTAGGCTCGGAATCTCTCCGTTCACTCACGGATTTGACATACTCTGCAAGGCGCCGCTTCTCGACCTCCTTGGCGAGGCTGTCTTCTTTGAGCTTCTCAACCTGTACTTCATACTGGTGCAGACACTCCCGTAAGTACATGATCTCTTCCTCCAGCTCAGCTTGCGAAGATCGGCGACTCTTTTCGTCCTCAGAGCCGTCGGACAATCGCCTTGCTGTGGCCTGACCATCTTCTTGCGACTGTAGCTTCCGCTCGAGCTCGCGTAATTTGCGTCGCAGTGTTTGGTTCTCCTTCTTCTCGTTCGCCAGGTCTGTCTGGAGCTGCACGTTCTTGTTGATCATGTCCTTGACACCTTCATCAGATCGGTTTTGCAGCGCTTGATCGAGAAAATGAATCTTGAGCTTAAGGTCAAAGTTTTCCTTGCTCAGCTTGTCGATCTTACTGTTCTGTTCCTTGAGAGTTAGATTATTTCTACCCCGACCATTGAACGGTATTCCCATCGTTTGGTTGCCTGACACTTCAGCGTGTTTCTCCCTATACTCTTTAGCGATGGTGTCCGGCACCCGGATATTTTGCACGTGTCGTGTGATCACTGTGTCCGTAGGTGCGATAGTCGTCGCTGTATTAGGTCGAGGTGTGGCTGGAGGTGACGGAATATTTGCACCCTCTTCCTCATCAAGACGTTCCAAATTTCTCTCACCCTGATGTCCTGTGACTATAGAAGTCCCGCTGATGCTTCTTATAGCACGACCTCGAACAGGCGCAGACTCGCTGTAGCCGGACACTGAAGAAGTGATGCTCCCAAGACTTGGTAATCGGGACAAACCAAAGCTCGGTCGGACGGAGCTGGAGAGGGAGCTATTGTATGGGGCAGCGCCGCCAGTCTGTAGAGCATAGTCGGCGTTGAGAGTGATCTCGCTAGCGGCATCGTTCGAAAGATCAGAGCGGTTACTAAAGGATGAGACGGAGGATCGCTGGCTCGCTTGCCGGCTGTTCAGAAAGCTTGGACGCTTGTAAAGGTGAGAAGGAGACATATTGGAGATTGTCGATGCCACAGCACTGTCGAGAGCCACTGTCGGACTGTCTTCTATCGATTGCTGTCTCTCTTCATGCTGCGGCTGAGCGTCAGTGCCACGGATTGTGGAGGCTTGAGAGCTTGGTCGTTGTGAATACTCTGAACGTGCGTCCTCATAGGTAGTATCTTGACTCTCACTTGTGCTGCCGTTCATATATGATGTATCGTCCTGAGAATCTGGAACGAGCGCGGAGGATGTCCGAGCCATCTTCCGTTCCGCTGCCGCAGCAGCTGGTGACGGAGGAACGCTGCTCTGCACTATACTCGCGCTGTCGTCCTGCGAATCACCAGCATCCTCTGCTCCAACTTGTGTGTCCTCATTGTGATCTCCCAACTCCAATGCTTCCGGTTCTGCTTGCGTGCCCTTCTCGGGCGCCGGTGTCTTGTATGCCTCTGACGGAGTTGCTGGAGATTCGGGGAGGACGATGTGTGCTGCGCTTGGTAAGGCATCAGACGAAGGCTCGATACTAGGACGTGCTTCGCTATCTTCGTTCTCCCCAGCGTGGTGTGAACTTTGTGACCTTGAATTGCCAGGTGAACCTCCAAACAGGTATGTATCATCTGCGCCTACAGCTCCTGGAGCGTGACCACTCGGTGAAGGCTCCGGCAGGAAGCTTGACTCTACATCCATGAGCTTGCGCTTCATCTCTTTTTCCAGCAATGCACTCTCATCATTGTGTAACTGGCTGTCGCCAAAGTCACTTTGAGCGGGTAGGAAGCTAATGTCATCGGTGCTTGGTAGTGGAGGTAAGTCTGAGTCTGGTTGTTCGAAAGTGCGCACATCCTCAGGTTCTTGGATACCGCTGGAGTGTTCGGGTGGATCGGAGTGCTCCTCATTTGGAGTCGTGCCTGGAGAGTTGTTTTGTGAGCCGAGCGCTGCGTGAGCCGTCGACGGGCGCGAAGCCTGCGAAGACATTTGCTCTATCCTATGAGCGGTCCTGAACAGAGACGCGTCGCTTCTCGACCTGATGAATCTCAGGTTCAAGCATGCTAGTTCCGCGGATTGCATGTGGTGGTCGTCCCCTGTACAAGAAAGGGATGCGCGCGCTGTTGTCGCGTTTCGGGGAAGCTCGACGTCAGGGCAGGCAGGGGACTGTGATACCTAGGTTTGTCTGCGCTCTGCAATGCTACATAACACATTACAGCAGGAGCTCTGTTTGCTTCATAGAGGAACTAATCGGCTCGGAACAAGGACTGTGTGTATTAGTACCATGATACTGACAGCGCTCTGCGCTTGTCATGCGGATCTTCTTGAGATCTTGATAATGTTTATGCCGAGCAGGGATCCCTTGTCGAACGTCCCGCACTGCAGCTATGACAAATTCCTGAAAGGGCAATATCATCACATTTCGACATAAACAGTTCTAGCAGAGATGCTGAGCGCATCAGGAGCTCAAGCTAAGTAACGCAAATACACATCCGTGGAGCCATCATCCCTTGAGCAGTATCATACATCTAACTCTCGACGCCTAACGTTCAATGCACATAGAGACACGCCGATGGATGTCGAAGATTCAGTCGTCCCCCATTTCGCTTCGGAACCTCCGAGATCTCATCTTGACTGAGAGAAGATTCATGTGGTCGTTCGGGCCCCCCTTCCTCACCCATGGCACCTCTCTCTCCGGTGGTGGTCCACTCTCCGTGTCATGTGGGAACTTCTTGTCGCGCTGCCGCTCCATGTGCTCTTCGACATAGATGTCCTCCTTAACAGCGAAGCCTGGCAAATCAAAATGGCCTCTGACGAGTACCGTCCTATTGCCGTCCAGTTGCCCTAGAACAGCTTCAGGTATAGGTGTGAGAACCTGGAACCGCATATGCACCCAGTCAATGCCACGAATGAGGACCAAGCCGACCAGGCGAGTTTTACGAGGGTCAAGGGCACGGGTGAAGCCATCGACGCCACCATCAAAGTATGGGATATAGTCTGCTGGGCCACGCCGAACTTCGTATCCGTCGAGTGCAGACATGTCGTCAATGTACACCACAGCGGCAACGGTGGCATTGAGAATCGTATGCAGAAGCTCAGGTTCGGGTAGCTCTCCGAGACTCAAAACACCGAGGAAGGTCCGCCGCTCCGGATCCGGATCATACGACAAATCATAAGGCTTCATCGAGGTCAGCGGGAACGCGTCCCATTGCAGATGACCCCCTTCGACCTCGTCTTGGTGGAAGAGTGAGAGCATTTGCATCTCGCGTAGCTCTGCGCCAGTTCGAGGTGGTGCGACTTGCTGGTTCGGCTGTGGATCCACCAGATGAAATGGAATCGGGTGTGCGACGGCCGCAAGCTGTTGTGCAATTTGGACAAACGGAGAGCTAAGAGACACAACCTGTGTGACACCGCGGAGTTTCTTGATGAGCGTAGCAATAAGCTCGGTTCCGGAGTGCGCATACCATGCTGGGCAATTGATTACCAGCGGTGTCAGAAGCACATCCTTGCTTTTAGATTGTAACCGCCGAAAGGTGTCCATGAGATCTACAGCACAGGCAATGAAGTGTTCTGGGAAATCGCTCGGACGATTTGAGGCAATGCTATGTGCGCGTATAGTGTGGTTTGCGGAAACAATGCCAGTTGTGGGATGCGTATACGGTGGTCCAAAGACAGGTTGCCGCAACAATACGAGGGTGACTTGTCCTGGTGGTGAGAACTCCGCCTGGCCGGGGTCCAGATCGAGGTAGTAGACAGCATTGTAAGTTGGGGGGTTACGCAAGCCATCCTTCCCTACTTGATCCTTACGGAAGGTCAGCAACTTGTTCGCAAGTGTGCGGCTGAACGTCGATTTGCCAGCTCCCTGCGGCCCGCACAACATGATCATCGGCGTTGGTTGATCAGCTTCAGGCTGGGCCAGCTTATCCAATAATTCTTGCCAAGCTTTACTGATCTCTAAAGGAGCCAACGGCCGCTTGAAGGGATCTTTGCTGCCAGAGTTGCACTGCAAGTTTGTTAGTGATATCTCGGCCCGACGTTGTAGAGACTGAATAAGCTGGGAGTCCTTCAAATGCATTGCGAAATCCAGAATCCATAAGGAGAGCATATATTCCCTTCCTTGAAAGGGTGGGTTTTGACGATGCAGATTTTGACACAATCTCCTAGCAAAGATAATGAAGATACTCACCCAGCTGAAGGATCGATGGTCCTTGGCCCCTAAGTCTACCTGTCGCTCTTTGACCCGATAGTTCCATATGCGACCGAACAGCGGCGATAACTTCCTAAGGATGCGCATGTTAGGTTGTACATGGAAGATCTCGAGGTGTGCTCCGTGTGGTGAAACGCATTCGATTATGGGCAGAGCGTGAGTCGAGGGGGCGAACACTCGGTAGAGCGAAGAGCCCGCAAACAGCGTAGCACCATATATTGTGACCTGGCCCAGTTTGACGCACAGGTCATACTGACCGACAAGACAGAGAGTTTGGTGAGGATCCAGTTTGAGCAGCACATCCGTCTCATTGTTCGCAAGGACATTTTTGTCAGTGGGCTGCCAGGTACACAGCAATCTATTGCGGTGATTTGGTAGAATGAGCTGCTTCGGTGGTTCAACAACGTCTTCATCCGTATCGTACTCTAGCAGCGGATCATCAAGACAGGTGTGTTGAGGAAGTCCAAAGCGAGCCCAATCGTCTTGCAGCCGAGCGGTGTTGTACGGCTGACGCGTAGCGCCATTGGCACGTGAAGCGAGGATCTCTGCAGCATCTTGAAGATCCTCAGTATGGGTTGGTTCGACGTCGCTGTCGCTGTTGTCACTGGGTGCTTGCGATCTGGCGTTCCAGGCGCCTTGTTGTTCCTGCTGGCGGGCCCTTGCCGCAGCAAACGCGCTTAACCGAGCTGGGAAACTGTCAGTTCAAAAGTTTTACGCAGTCAGGCACTCCACAGAATGCTCACGCGTTTCGCTAGAAGTAATTTGGTCAGCCTTTCTCTTCGACATCGTAGCTGTGCAAAGGCAGATTTGAAGAGAAGAAGAGTCGAAGGTTGGAGCTACAATGAGATGAGCAGCAAACGACGTGAATCGGCAATCTCCGTCTTGCTTGAAGAAGTGACGTCGGGGAAAGTTTATCCGAAACCTTAATTTTTTTGACGAACTTCTTCAGCCCTATGGAGCATGAAATCTATGTGAGGGGAGGCGCGACGTGCACTACAAAGACAGAGTGCAGGACATCGTCCCTTCGCTCTACTAACTACATTGCTTCCTCAGAGTTCGCGCGATCTCTATAGGGAAATAGCAATATCGCGGTATAGCGGTGGTAGAGACCATTCATTCGCGGGTCCACCCAACTCCGAGTCGATCGTTATGCCGAAGGTGAAAACAACACGCGTGCCCTTACCGGGTGAGAACCCTAAGAAGGCGCCAAAATTGGGTCAGACTGCACGGAAAGCTCAGCCTCTGAGTGAAGAGATCATCACAGGGAGCGACGACGAGTCTTCAGAAGGAAGCAGCAGCGGACGGAGCATTGGTAGCGCAGACTCACCTCAGCCCGAAGCAAACACAAAAGTTCCGAACCCAAAAGCAATAAAACGTACCGAGCCAACGGATCCTCCGGTACCCAGCGACACGAGCGACGATTCCGAGAGTGCAAGTTCTGAGGAGGATGGAAGTGGCAGTTCGTCTGGCTCAGACGACGAGGAGAGTGAGGAAGAATCCAGCAGTGGTGAAAGCGAGAGTCAAGCAGGTGTTGAAGAGGAAGCTGCTCCAAAGGCTAGATCAGAGTAGGTCTTTCGCATCGTTATGGGCAAGGACAATTTGGCTGAAGAACCCAGGACGACCACGCAAACCACACATTTTCGTCCTGCGGCCCCATATGAGCCCCCTCGTGGCTTTGCGTCCGTATCAGTCTCTTCGGCTCCTTCCAAAATTTTCGATACATTGTCCTCGCGCCACCTTGCCGGAAAGCAGATATGGCACATCACCACACCGGCTGACGTTCCAATAACGTCAATCAAAGAGGTCGTGCTAGAGAAGGTGACAAAGGGTGAGCCAGTGCTCACACATCATGGCGTGGAGTACGGGTTCATAGCAGAGGAGAATGCCGAGCGGACGACCACGAGGCTTTTGGTTCCAGCTGAGAAGGGTTATCAGGCTGTGCACAGTGATTTTGCTCAGACACTTCATCTACAGCAAATCATCCGCCTTCCCAAGCTTTCTGGAAAGCAGGCAGATCCTTCAAGAGGATCAGACGCCGCCGCATCCTACCATACGCGTGCGACTAAGTCGCCGCGACCACAGCCTAAGGGGCTGCGAATGCGCTTTCGGCCGAGTGGTTTTGGCGTTGAAGACCCTGGCATCATCGGTTTGTCGGAGGACGAAGACATCGAAATGGCTGATCAGCCGAGCTCTGAGTTCCGAGCACCATCATGGAGGGAACTAAGCAAGCGGCCGGACAAACGTAAGATTGGTGAAGCTGACGGGGCTGACCAAGCTGCTTCGGCTCCTGCAAAGAAGTCGAAGAAGCATGACAAGCACAAGAGTAAAATACCTTTGCTCAATGGTTACTCGGAGCCACGTCTTTCTGGACCATCGGAAGGAGTCGACGGAGATGGCACGGAGGTTACAAACAAAGGCAAAGCTGAGCGCACTGATCATAGCGAACAAGCACATCGATCAGAAACAGCTGAAGAAGAGGCAAGGAGAAAGGAAGAGAAGCGACGGAAGAAGAGGGAGAAGGAGAAGCTTGCTAGTCGCAAAGCCAATGGCACAGTGGCTGTGCAATAGAGCTAGAATTTGCAACTTGACGTAGCTCCGCGTTGATACAATCCTGATACCCCAACCATTTGAGCTCAAGCAGAAAATGCCAATGCAAAGCCGTGCATGATTGTATGAACACTCGATGAACTGCTCTTAAAGCTCATCACTACATTACATAGGTCGTTACCCAAATAAGCTTAACCGGGGTCATGTTGCTTTTCTGGCGAGTACCACGTGGTCACTGCTATAGGGAGAAATATTTGAGACAATAGTGAACATTGCTCCTCGACTGTACTTGTGATGCTCTAAAGGGAGGAGAACTTGTCATAACAGCTCTTTCAACACGCGAATGCCAATTTACAGACCAACCGACGGTTCCCTCAGGAGGTGTCAATATGTGGATCGAAACTGCATCTAGAACTCTCTCATATAAAAGGGCTGAAATACCGAACTGCACACACAGATGTATCGCAAGCAACCACTGCAGCTCTATAGCCTTGCAGACTGCTCAACAACAGACTACGTTCGCATCATCAAATACTGTTTAACTTGACAGCAAACAAACTGCCGGCGCGCAATGATAAGCGGAAGACGGTGGTTGTGAATGCATTAAAGGCGAACAGTAGAAAAGAGTCGGATTGCGCGCATTTCGAACCACAGACCTAGTTGGATGAGAGCAAGATCGTGGCATTTCAAGTGAAACAAAACAGATAGAAACTGGTAAAAAGGATATTCCACTACCAATCATAGCCAAGACACAGGCATGACTATGAAAGGTACTTCGAGCAGATTTGCTAAGCAGGACCTTTGTTGTGGCTGGACTTTGCGTTTAAACGCTCGCCCAAACCACTAGGCCACGGATACCTCTACTAATGCGGGATACTTACTAACCCCGCTACTTCAATAAATATACCCTCTGTGCCTTTCGCTTCACAATCAAAGGAGGAGGACTTGTGACTCGCGTCTTCACAGCTTATCTCTTTCTACCTTATACGTGTTACACAACAGGCAGTCGCGTGAGTGCAACAGAGCTTCACAGCGATGTGTATTCCTGTTTGCGCAAAAAAGGAAGGAACAAACAGCAACCGAAGAGAGCGGCGAACGTCTTGTGCCTGCCAAGCCAACACAGGCCGCCTTTACGGCGCTGACGGTCTCGTTGATTGACAAAGATTGCATATCCCATCATCTGAATATGTGGTCCACGTTCGAGAGCACCCCTCTTACCTTCGAGGCTCATGCAGCGGGATCATGCATACACTCTCACCAAATCTGGCAGGAAGCGCCCTGTGAATTCCACAGATTATACCAGACGCAACAAAAAAGAGATTATGAAAAAAAAAAAAAAAGAACAGCACTCACCGGGGATCGAACTGGCAAAAGTTCAGGACTCGGTGTCCCTATGAAACAGCCCCTCGAACGAAGCCATTAGTCACCGAAGTAACTAAGCGTCTTAAGGTCCTCAACAAGGGGGGTTTGCGCAACTCGGCATTTTCCCACTAGACTAAGTAGCAGGTCTTCCTGTTCAAATGCCCATGTAAGTCCGCGATACATATACCTTTGTCACCAATGCGAGCTCCTCCGCGGGAAGGCAGCCTGACTTGCGTTGCGCACATGCACAATTCTTTCCTCTTATGTCCACAGAGCCAGCCGCGACGCGGCATGGATCTTCAACGACTTGTGCTCTCAATCTTGCAGCTCGTTTAGAGCTCCGCAACATGTTCTCAGAAGCTATACACACCACCGTCTTTCAAATATCTCTTCACCATACAATCTCACATACTACAATATGCAGGACAGATCTCGGAGACCCAGTCTGATAGGACGCATCCTCTCAAGACATTGTCATCTTAATAATCGGGGCGTACGGGGGGCGCATCGCTACTACGATCGATTGCGGTCGGCGCACTACTATCTACCACAAACACAGCTATCAATGTCTCGAGAGGTAACTCTCCGAATGTCACGTTGTAAACGATCTCATATCACTTGTATCTGTACCATGACACAGATGATATGAGAGCATTGCAACAACATTAAAGCGCTACAATCTATTGCTCTACTCACGTACAATGGCCGCAATTCTGTCCTGGTCATGCTTACTGATAGGTTGATAACACGTACATCCCCCTAATCACTACAAGCAGATACTCCGTAAATGAGATTGAGCACATATTTCTACTACAGAAGCCTGTCGAGTGCGGAATACAGCAAGACTGGGAGGAGTGAGGTCGGAAGATGCCTTTCAACGTCTGGCGCAATCGGACCACTGCAGGGTCCGCAGGGCTGAAGGTTCCAACGGGCTCAACGCCGATCTTTTTTTCCGCGTCAAAACTACTCATCCAAATCGCCATCTTCATACATTCGTTTCCCACACACCCATTCGCCAATCAGACATATTCAAGAACAAGATGAACGGACACGCCAACGGTACAGATGGCCAGAAGACGGGCTCGTATGCCCTGCCTCAGTCTCACCGCGATGTTGGTACATTGACTCAGAGCTTGCCACTACTGTGTTAACTCGACCATGTAGCTGATGGAGAAGTCTCTGGTGGAGACTGATCCTGATGTAGCCCAGATTATGGTATGTCGTGTCAATGGCTCTGTCAACCAGCACACAATACTAATTCCTAGAAGGAGAAGGAAATTCAACGCCAACGCGAGTCCATCCTCCTCATCGCCTCCGAGAACGTTACGTCGAGAGCTGTCTTCGATGCGCTCGGCTCGCCAATGTCCAACAAATACTCCGAGGGATACCCCGGCGCTCGTTACTACGGTGGAAACCAGCACATTGATGCGATTGAGCTGCTGTGCCAGGAGCGTGCTTTGAAGACCTTCAAGCTGAACCCGGAGGAGTGGGGTGTCAACGTGCAGTGCTTGAGTGGTAGCCCTGCCAACCTGCAGGTCTACCAGGCCATCATGAGGCCGCACGAGCGATTGATGGGATTGGACCTGCCACACGGTGGCCACTTGAGCCACGGATACCAGACGCCACAGAAGAAGTACGTTCAGAGTCCCTAAGTATGCATTGGGGCTTACAATACTAACTTCTTTCAACAGGATCTCTGCCGTATCCACGTACTTCGAGACCTTCCCCTACCGCGTGAACTTGGAGACCGGAATCATCGACTACGACAGACTGGAGGAGAACGCGCTCATGTACCGCCCCAAGGTCATCGTAGCCGGCACATCCGCCTACTGCCGCACCATCGACTACAAGCGCATGCGCCAGATCGCCGACCTCGTCGGCTGCTACCTCGTCGTCGACATGGCGCACATCTCCGGCCTAATCGCCGCCGGCGTCAACGACTCCCCCTTCCCGTACGCCGACATCGTCACCACGACGACACACAAGTCCCTCCGCGGCCCCCGCGGCGCCATGATCTTCTTCCGCAAGGGCGTGCGCAAGACCGACCCCAAGACCGGCAAGCAGACGCTCTACGACCTCGAGGGCCCGATCAACTTCTCCGTCTTCCCCGGCCACCAGGGCGGCCCGCACAACCACACCATCACCGCGCTCGCGGTCGCGCTGAAGCAGGCCCAGTCGCCCGACTTCAGGCTGTACCAGGAGCAGGTCATCAAGAACGCCAAGACGCTCGAGCACGAGTTCAAGCGTATGGAGTACAAGCTCGTGACCAACGGCACGGACAACCACATGGTGCTCTTGGACCTGAAGCCGCTTGGTCTCGATGGTGCCCGTGTGGAGGCCATCCTCGAGCAGGTCAATATCGCTTGCAACAAGAACACGACGCCCGGCGACAAGTCGGCGCTCACACCGTGTGGTATCCGTATTGGCGCGCCGGCGATGACGAGCCGTGGGTTGGGCGAGGAGGACTTCAAGAAGATTGCGGCGTATATTGATACGTGCATCAAGCTTACGAAGAAGATTCAGGGCGAGCTGCCAAAGGATAACAACAAGCTGAAGGATTTCAAGGCCAAGGTTGCGGCAGGTGATGTGCAGGAGATCAACGATTTGAAGAAGGAGATTGCGGCTTGGGCGAGCACTTTCCCTCTACCAGTGTAGATCTTGGGGCTGTTTCATAGGGACACCGAGTCCTGAACTTTTGCCAGTTCGATCCCCGGTGAGTGCTGTTCTTTTTTTTTTTTTTTTAAAATCTGTCTTTTGTTTTCTTTT
>Ga0115848_100570_pt1 | contig 14836 bp, 9 predicted proteins | sample InSIn3gowninarea_FD_83862 | JGI IMG/M metagenome (GOLD analysis project Ga0115848, IMG submission 83862) | reverse complement strand
CTTGTATGACGCTGGACTGGTAGGGAGAGGGTGCCGGTATATAGGCAGCGGGCTCGCTCGCTAAAGTAGGGCGTGAAGCCCGGTGGTCTCTACCAAAGGGAGAGTATAAGGAGTGGTAGGGGGGGGGCTAGAAAGGAGCATGATTAGAGGAGGAGCATGGGAATAGCTCACCCATCTGGAGTTCCTTTCCGACCAACCAATTCTTTGTTTCTGTATACGAACTCTATCTTGCTGGAAATGAGTGAATAGCCGCCAAGGTGGTGAGTAAAAAGAAGCTTCACTAACTTCAACTTCAACGAACATCAAAAACTTCCGGTAGGGTGAGATGGTTGTGTCACCGCTAAGGTGACTAGGTTGAGATGCTTGAATCACTGCTAAAGTGAAATGCTCAAATAAGAGGTCAAAATGCAATAAGTTCCGCTAAGTAAATAGGATAAAATAGGAAGGCAAACTCACTTCCGCTGGCTAATAAAGAAATGACTGTCTATCGAAATGAAATAGACCACAGAAACGCTCAGATTCGAACTGAGCCTCCTACAAGTGGTAAACAGAACGAACAAGTGGTCAAATGAGAGATATTATATATGTCATTTTTTGGTCACTTTCAGGTCTTCCATGCCTTCCATCGACCTTCCTGCTGCCTGCTGTATTTGATGAGTTAGCGGAGTCAGATGTATGGAGATAGAGAGAGTCTAATGCCTGCTGGAATGATGGCTGGAATGCAGTCTGCTTCCTTGCCCTCAGCGGACAAGACCTCCGGACCTTGATTGACTGACTGATTGATTTCAGTCTACCTCCTGGCTTTATGGATGGATTGATGGAGCTTGTTAGAATGAGCTAGGCATATATGCTTTGATTGGTTGAGTGTCTGCAAAAAAAGATTGTATATAATCATGTTGAACCATAAATTGACTAGGATCCTCGAATAGTATATCAACGTATATAACGCCATGTTGTATCTGCATCTGGGTGTTATGGTATCATCGCTAACCTATTGGTGACACATATTCGTTTGTAGCACCTCATTAGCAGCACCTGTTCGTATCACCTAATTGTTCACTGCACATAGCCCGCCCCTCTCCCTGGTTCTAGTCCCTCCCGGAATACTGGCTCTAGGCCCTAGCCCCTCTCCCTGACCCTAACGGCTCAACCTAATCCCCTCTCCCTGCTGAGGTTTAGTTCTAGGCCTTTGGTAAACAGATCGTATATCTACTGTCTGTTGCATATGATCCTCAACAGGCTTCATCATATACACTTATAGCTTTCAGGTTATATATGAAATTATGCTATCGAATTCATTATTCGATCGATAGAGCGTGAATGCATATATTATATATGTAATTACGCTTTCTCGAATCCAATCACCGTACTTATCTGTTTGTTCCCCCACCCAGCGGCACTTTGGTGAGGAATCGAACTCTCGACAAGGGGGAGAGGAACATCTTTCCCTTCTAGTTTTACTTGTTTCCCCACCCGCGGCACTTAGTTCACTTTTACTTACTTTTTGATCAGCTCCCTTGGCGGAGGTTTTGGACATTCTCCCTACGAGATTGGCCATTGAATTGACTTATTGGGTGGGGGGGTGGCGGAGGTTTGCAATATTGAGCAACGCAAGTCATTCATGCATAATGACATATATAATATATGCATTTAAGAAGGATTGACCTTATCAACTCGTAGCGGTCCTTGCACTCGGAAGCGCAAGACCCTCCGGACCTTCCTTATTTCCTCTCCCTTTAGTCGAGCCCCCTACCGGGTCCTCACCATATGAATAGTGAGTCGACCAATGTATGTAGATCTAAAAGCATCTTCGGAGCATCTTTCTTCGGACGTTGTGTCAGCATCTAGGAAAGCTTTTCTCAACTCTCGCATGAAGAAGACTAGTGTGACCCTGCCGGGCTTTACCCCGCGTCCCTATCCTATCGGTCGAGCAGCCGATCTCGCAGCGCATTCTCTCTCAGCCGATTCCCTGGTTTCGGTTGAATCTGTTGAGGTTGTGAACCCCTCTATCTCAGGTGATTCCCCGGTTTCGGTTGAATCTATCTTTGAAAAACCTATTGGGTCAACTACAAACCTTCTTTCAGAAGAGTTCCTCTCTGTCTTTGTCTTTGCCGCAAGATCCACTAAACCTGATATTGATCCCGATTCAGTTCCTGCTCCTGAACTAGGTGGTGCTTTTGCTGATACTGAACTAAATGCTTACGTCGAGGATCTCCCTTCGATCCGGGATATCCTATTCTCTTTCTCCTGATTCTGATCCCGATCTTTATTCGGTTGAGGTTGAAGAATCTTTCCTATCCGGCTTAGTCTTTGCCGAGCTTCTTTCTTCCTTCCTTGGCTCAGAAGAGTGACTTTCGTTCCTATCCAACTCATGAGAATGCTTTCACTCATCCCCGGCTTAGCCGAGTCTTCATTCCCTTGCCTTTGGTTCACCCCAAGACTCAGTGATAAGATATACGCGGTAAGCCGACTCCCTTCTTTACTGCAAAGTAGACTGCTTACTATAGGGAATACCCGGATTAGATTGAGCCTTTCCTGTCCAAGATCTTCTTTTCTTTCAAAGCTAAGCCTTCACTCCGCCATACCAACTACTGGTCAAGCTTAACTACTCTCCCTACGAGCTGTTTTCAACTCATATCCCGAGAGTCTCTGGTGAAGAAGATTTCTTTACATCGCCGTTGGAATAGGAAGGTTCACTCTGCACCCCCTACTATTCATACTCATTAATAGACTGACTCGCTTCGCTCTTCTAATTGCATAGAAGAGAGAACATCATGTTGACGGCAGGAGTGGTACTACTGCTTCCAACTTCATGAATGGGAAGAGGATTTTGGATAAGGCTTGTCCTCGGGAATATAAGGAGCTTTTGATCAATTGAGCATGAAGATTGAAGTCGTTCTGCGTGCACTCTTTTGTGGTAGTCTGTTGCTAGTAGAAGCTCCGGACTCTTGCTCGAGTAATGCTCTTACAGCTTTTGTGTCTAACAACTCACCAGACCAGACTTGACTTTTTCTTCTACCCTTTCTCCTACGAAGTTCGACGAAGCTGTGCCCAGATGGACAAAAGAAAAGGCTCTTTTAAGGTGTGGAGGAAAGCGGATACCATCTCCCTTTCGATCATGGGTGGTTTCACCTGTGCTGCAAATTCTCTCCATCTTTGAGCATAAGCCCGGAAGGTTTCATTGCTCTTTTTTTTCTGCATTCCTCTCCCGGGGGTCGAGCACCTAAAGGTCCTCTTCAATTTACTTATTGGCCCCTCAAATTAAGTAACCAATGGTCGAGAGAGGTTCTTTCCTTCTAGCTTGCTATCTCTCTATCAGTCTGTAGTTCTATCTATCTAGTACTAGCCTCTCTAGCTTGTAGTTCCCTCTATCTAGTAGCTTACGGATTCGTACCCTTTTCAAAGCTATTCAGCTCACCTAGCGATTGAGTCAGCCCTAAGAGAGTGTAGCTCTTTCATATGGCATTACTTCACTTCAATTAGAACCAACTCCACGAAGTGGGCAGGCTGGAAGGGAAGAAGCGAGTAGGCTGGTGGATGGTGCAAGTCGGAGGGTGCGAGTTGGAGGTTCAGAAGCGAGTAAGTCGAGTTCACTTAGCTACCGAACTCAATGAAATCAAGACGTTAGGTGCTGAGGGTCGTTAGACGTAATTACGTATATAATATCTCTAGATCCTCTAGCTATGGAACTGCTATTGGTGATCATGGGGCAGCAGGTTCTACGCTAGGCACTATATCTCCATCTGGAACATCTGGCTCTTCCTTTCACGATAATAAGACTCTCGATCATAGGCATTAGCCACCATGGTAGAATAGGCATGAGTAACCACCTATTAGAATGGATGGAAACCCACCTAGGAGAACGACCACCACATGGGAAGAAAGAACTACCCACCTATGGGTGAACAATGGGTTCTCCATATCGAGCTGCATCTATATATGTAAGTAAATAGTGAAACTGTACCTGCTGCTTACTGTCCATGGCTAATAACTAGTAGAGCTTCTAGCTACTAACTAACTAATGGGCATACACCGTCTCAGAACCCTTAATAGATAGGTAGGGACGGTCCAGTGATAGCATTGCTGTAGGGCCGGTGATGCAGGGCCATTGATTGCTGTTTTTCCAGTGCTAGAGGTCAAAACGTTCCATTGATAGAGTAAGTTCAGTAGTTTGTATGTCAAGTAGTAGATTGGTGTAAGGCTTGCCTGCAGAGTGTCGGGTTGGTGTGGGTTCCAGTAAGTCTGCTTGATGTGGGGTTTGAATGTGTAGGTGAGAGTGTCTAAGGTTGGCATGGTGAGGTAGGTTCTTTCTCTAGCAACGGGTGTTTCAAATAAGGCGGGTACCTACACATAACACGAGAATAATGTACAACTGCAGCTCTCTCCACTGCTTCTGGCTTTGAATCACCTGGCTTTGGATGCCACCTTTGCTACCGGAACAGCATGCAATTCAACTGGATACTAGAGCATTTCTCCATTTGTAAGTCACACTATTGGATTGTATTGCAACACTGATCTCACCTCATAGTACCTGAAGGTACAACCCGCATCAAGGTGGTATTCCAGGTTTATGGAGTCGAGGCATATAGGATTCTCCGGAATCTATGTCGTATTCTCGACCGACCCGAAAGCTAACCATTAGACTCTATAGACCAAATAGCCGATAAAGCGCCCACTACAAGCGCCCACTACATGGATTGGGCAACAAAGGATGGATCAACCGAATAGCAAAGGAACTTGGTCGGCTAATAGCGCCTCCTTTCAAACAACAGGCGAAAAAAACTATACACCAGTAAGAAGCTAACGTCTACATTTTTACTAGGAACTCACAGCATTCCACCAACCTTTAGGAACAAACGAACAGATGGAACTAAGCCACTCACAGTCTATTCACTTTCACTAAACCCCTTCTCCCTGTCTCTGAGCTATCTGCCCCGCCTAACCGGATGAAGCAAAGGAAGGAGCATCCTAGCCATTATCGAGATTCATAGCCTCGCCCAGATTGAGTACCAGAGCCCGTAGTTGAACCACTAGGAACAAAGTCAGTAGCTTAGCCTATTCTAGAGCCATTACCTCGCCCCGCATCTATCTTAGTTCGAAAGCCAATTCGAGATCGAGCAGCAATTTCACCTGCCAACTGGCGCGGATTCATTTATAGATCGAGTGTAAGTTCCAGTCCCTATAGCAGTTTCAGCACCACGGGAAGAAGCAAGGGAAGCCTCTTGAGGTAATAATAAGTCTATGGAAGAAGCAGTGGTTAGACACCCGATTGAAGTTCAAGCAGCAGTTCGAGATGTAATAGTGAAAGCTCCGATTATAGCCTGTAGCATCCTTTCTTTCCTGTTCGAGTATTTGAGATCCTTCCGTGTCTCACTTATATATTGCTCTCCATGCCTTTTGACAAGGGAACGACGATAGTAGCTAAAGATCACTGTACACAGTATCATGAGGAATTGGACGGAAGCGAACGTTGAAAGATATAGTGAATAGTGGGGGCCTCTCTATGAAAGTGCGTCATGATCGAGAATAAGATCCGTTCAGTGCAGATCCCGATGTGGATTCAGTTGACTAAGTCACAGTCCCGGTCCTTTTAGTAAAAGATTGATATTCATAGCCTTTTTCTGTTGAATTAGCGCCAAGTCTATATAGTGACCCAACATCTCTGCCATATAGACGGCTATAACATAACCACCAGATGCAAAGGCATCTCAAGCAGGGGTACCATCACCAGTATAAGAGAGCAGCATCGGTAGCAATGGTTTCAGCAGTAGAGTAAACAGCGGCAAAGGCACCATAAACCGCCGGAGGAGAGGCGGGGGCATGATGGCGGCGATGGCGGCGATGGCGGCCCTTATGGTCGAGCACCTAAAGGTCCTTATGGTCGAGCGATAAATCCCTGGGGATTGGGGTGGGTGGGTAAATAGTGGGAAGGTGAGCTTCCAAATCGATGGCGGCCTTGACAGTCGAGCCCCTCACCATCGGAATAGTGAGTGACCCCTAAATAATATAGGGCCCTCCGGTCCTCACCATCGGAATGGTGAGCCCCTCACCCATCGGAATGAGTGAGTGACCCCTATGAAGAAGTAAGGGCGATGGCGGCCTTATTAGTCGAGCGTGCTTACGCACCCTACCGGGCCCCGGGGATTGGGGTGGGTGGGTAAATAGTGGTCGAGCCCCTCACCATATGAATAGTGAGTGACCCCTAAATAATATAGGGCCCTCCGGTCCTCACCATATGAATAGTGAGTGACCCCTAAATAATATAGGGCCCTTTTGGTCGAGCCTGCTGTCGCACCCTTCTTCTTCAGGTGAACCATCCTTGCATGCTTCTGATGCTAGCTAGTGATTGAGTTCACTTTCTGGCTGGCTCTCAAAATGAAAGGAGCAGATTTATAACCATATTGAATAGATCCATTAATGAATTAATAAGGGTAGATTCCTCTGCGACCGCTACCTCCATCTCTTCTGCTGCTGTTGGCTAAACTGTCACAAGCTATGTTCCCACCTTTGCTTCTGATAATGGTGATGAACTTGGATCTGCTCAATATGCATCTGAAGAATTGACTCCAACAGGCTCTGTATCTCCATCCATCTGGCGAACCCCTATGACGATGCCTTCGCTCACTTTGCTGGGTCAATGGGTTATACTGCTGGGTCAATAAGTGGGACCGAATCTACATCCAAGTATTCATAATCGTTCAAGACTGGTTATCCGGATTTTTGCTTTATAACTGAAATAGGCGGCTCCGCTGGTCTCGATCTTGACCTAATTAGGTAACCTAGCGAAGAGATGCTGCGGGCTTCACTAGTGAAACCTCTGTTTCCCAGCCAGAGGAAATATAGGTCGCAGCTAGAGAGGCGGGATATGATCCAATTTCAGATCCGGCGGTTTAGCTTGTTGACTAATAACCCAGGAGCACAGCCCATTCCAGTTCCCTTCGCCCTGTTCCCAATCCATTACCAGAGCAAGAAACAGTTCTAAAGCCAGTTATATATCTAGTAGAAGATCTAGTCCCGGAGCCCGCTCGAGAGGCGGTTGATCCCATTAACCCAGAGTCAGCTCCATATCCATATGCAATTGTACTTGCTGATTATTCCTATCAATCGTCAGAGCCATCAAGCAACTTTACACATCTCACGCAGAACGCGCACAGATCTAAACCACGACACATTCCCGGCTCTCTTCGGTCGCTTGATTGACCTAGTTTTTTCTGGTTCATAGGTATTTGTTACCGACATAGGTAGATTTTCACCACCCAATCGCATAAAAACGAGCCGAACAACTGCCCATCCGGACTTTACCACCCGGCGAACTGAAGAAAACCTACCAACCCCAAGCAAGCGAACAACCCGAAGCTAGCAAATAGATCGCGAACAGCAGATGCAATCCACATTCCGATCTCGATGCTGATTCACCAATTTCCTACCCCAACCTCGTCAGTCAATTGCACCTCTCGCAACGGAGAAACAAATCCAATCGAAACGAAGAAGCAAATCCTGAATGCTATGCCGATACCGATCCCATCCACAAATCCCGATACCAGTCTCCGAACCCTACCTAGCTTCATAAATATTCGTGCCAGCAAGTCGTGCCATCAAGCCAGTCGGAAGGGCAAGGGCAGAGGGAGCAAAGGCAGGTTGACCCAGTCGATAAAGCAGTCGACTCAGTAGATCCTATAGACCCACCCATAGCCATAAAGCAAGCCAAGCCAGAAAGCTCGCCATCTAAGTAACCCACCAGCTTAAGCCAGGAGCCAGCAACATTGCTTCTACCAATCCCAACATCATAGGTTAACGATTACCTGCCTGCAGGTGGTATAATTTGTAATACCTAAGGTAGGTTACGGGCATTGAGCATTTGACTAAGCAAACCATTAGCACTTGGGTCGTTTTATAAAGCCAACCAGACGCATATAAGGGCATTGAACCCGATAACCCAGACGCATATTGGGTCGTTTTATAAAGCCAACCAGACGCACCTTGATAAGGCATGGAGCGTTTGACTAGATAAACCAGACGCAGTAATGGGCGTTTGACTTTCGTTTTGGATTGGGGAATAAAAGCTTTCACCATTGCTTCTTCTTAAACCGTCTCTGCCTCTCCTGTCTCTCCGCCTGCTGGTGGTGTCCCCGTCCCTGATGCTGCCTTCCCCCCTCCTTCTATTCTCTCCGGCTATCTATGTGACACACGATACAAGATGGATGGTTAGCAAGGTCTTTAGCATGGGTATAAGGTATCTATGATCCCTTGTATCTATTGGTTATAATGTCGAGTAGCTATCCCTTCCCTCGCTATTCGGTACTGAGAAGTAGCTATTACTAGCTGTTCATTTTGCGCTTAATTTAGAAACTCTCTGCTCGGTAGCTCTTGCTTTTGTTGTCGTTCTGCTCGCTAGCTTCCGTTGCTAGCATTGCTAGATGGCTGCCTGTTCCGATCCGTCCTAGGCAATATGGTTGAACGAGTGAAAGCAGCGCATAATCTTGTATATAATCGAGAGCCCGTAGCTTCCCTTTGTACGGTTCCTGATCGAGAGCTTGTTGTTCGAAAGCCAGCACCAGTCGCAGGTCATCCAAAGCGGAAGCAGGGGTAGGCGAGCTTTCTCGATAGCTTGAGCGATGGCGGTAGGGTTAACCGGTATCGGTTCATCAGTGGTAGGTTTTATTGCTTGGCAGGTTAGTTAGCTAGCGATGGTTCAGGTTCGGTAACAGCATCTCAGCCCTATTAGGTTAGGTTGGGTCACAGCTTATCAGCCCAACAGCTAGCGATAGAAGGAGTCGTCGGGTCGTTTCTTCTTTCCATAATTCCTCTCCCCTCGGGGATTGGGGTGGGTGGGTCGGAGATCTCAGTGGCTGTCTGCCCTACTGTTTCAAAGCCTCCATCTTCCGTCTTCCGTAGCTATTGCCTCCATCTTCCCTATTACGTGGCGCGCAGGCTTAAACGCACTAAAGATAGTTAGTCATCCAGATGAACAATCCATTATCTAGGAAACACATCTTTGGTTCTATTTAGAAAAAAGAGAAAATCACGAGCTCCTAACCTAATAGGCAGGCTTACACCCTAGGTAGGATAGGCTGGGGACCAAGGAAGCATATTGCTGAACACCCAATCCAGGCAGGCTTAAAGCATATTGATTAAGGTAGGTCTCTATTCATTCTCTCCAATAGGGAAACCAGATTGGAAGGAAAGCTTTCATTCGTTCTCTGGAAGTAGCGTCCTATAGTAGGAGGGAAGGTTCTTCCTGCTAGTTAGGGAGTTAGGGATAAGCAGCAGATTAGGTCAATTAGGCCTCAGGGAGAGGCAGACTGACTAACATAGTATAATGTATAATATATATATCTATATATAGACACTACACTATAGTATAGTATATCTATATCTAGTATAAAGGATAGCCCTAACTCACTGAGGAGAGCTTAGCAAATGTGCCTTTGCCGCATATGCGGATAAGAGATCGGATATGCGGAACAGAGGGCCTTCTTACCCCATACCAACAAGCCCAACCAGCTATCTATCGGAACGATGTCATTATATATCTTGCCTAACTCTTGCCTAACCTATTTAGTCTATCTCTTGACCCGGACTTGAAATCTATTGGAACCTAACTCGGGAGGATAGGATTCCATTTCGTGTCTCACTCGCTGGGTTCAATGAGTGCTTAGATGATGGGTTAACTGTGAATGATTTCAGACGAACTGTGGACTGGAGGTTTGAACTGTGTTCTGTTGAACTGGGTGATTTGAGAACTGAGGGCTGGCTGTTCTGAACTGTGGCTTTAGGTTCACGCCCCTAGTTCTTGGCGTTCTTATTCATTCGTGCAGGTAGATGTGTCTCGTTCGGTGGCAAATGGGGTAACAACATCTCTTGCGTCGTATGGTGGGTCGATGAATGGGTGTGACGGCGGGTGCCATTCTCGGGTTGTTAGGTCTAGCAACACGTCTAGCCATCCTATTGTAGGTGGCGCATGGGGGAAAATATCCTATCTCGGGTATGTAGGAACGATGGGGAACTTCTCTTTTCTCTTGGCGGGTATGATGCTTTCTCTCTTCGTCTTGTGATAACACATAATATCTTCATTGATATGCTGGTATGGCAACAACATGATGTATCAATGTCTTTAGGTGGGTACATAGGGGCCTTCTTTCTCATTGTGTGGTGGTAAGCTTCATAAAGCCAGTTCGCAAGCGAGCCCTCGGTGATTATTCAACCAGTGATCCCGTCCCGTTTCATTTCTTCTCCCAACCGGCAGTCACTCTTATCCAGCCATCTAGTCATCCAGCCTCGGGTTCTCCCGGCTTCGGGTTCTCCCAGCCAGCGTCACGTTCTAGCATCCACGGGTTCAACCAGCCGCCCGGAAGGCCCTCCTCGGTTCATCGACCAGCCAGCCAGCAATCCAATTTCTCCTAGCTTTGCCCTCCCCGCTAGCCGTGTGAAACTTATTCAAATCAATTCTTCAAACAGAAAACGCCACTTTCAATGTGAAGTTGGGTTATCCCATATCACGAAGCTGCTCCAAACAAGCCAGATTGATTGGCCCAATGCATGAATGACTAACTCCCTCCATGTTGGACCGAGCGTCTCTTTACCTATTCACCACGATGCCGGAGTGGAAGGAAAGAGATACCACTTCCTCATGCGCGGGATCTTTCTTATTTCAATACGTATCTGCTCTTTCTTGTTCGCCCAGCTCACCCCTGAAGCTTCCGCATCTTATTCTTATGGCGGGAACTTGGAAACAGAAGACGAGGTCAAAAAAGAAAGGGTCCTTAACTTGATTGAAATGACATATATAATGTCATGACGGCATATCTCTCCCTCTCTCACTCACATCTCTCTGGTCTGGTCCTTATCTCACTCGCATCTCATCTGGTATGACTGGATTCCAATGACATGGAAATAGATCGACCATAATGACATATATAATGAATGTCACTCTCTCTGGTCTCGAAGTCACCTCTAAGGAGGGAAATCTCAGGTTGGAAAAACCACAATTCAATCTCTCATGAATGACTGGAATCACTGGTCGAAATGACATCTCTCATAGTAGGTGTTTCGAGCAAGAGCCAATGGAACAATTGATCATACCAGGCTGGAAGTCCCAAGAGTATATCAAGGTTCAAGTCGGTCGATATCTCAGGCCTGGCATCTCTTGCTCCCCTTTCAAATGAAGGGGGGCCTGAGCTGAGCTTGCTCCCCTTTCAAATGAAGGGGGGCCTAAGCTTGCTCCCCCTTCAAATTGGTCGGCATACAAGGCCTGAGATGGACGGTATCAATCTCTCCAGGTCGGTCGAGATTGAAAGCCACCCTACAAGGCCTGAGATGGAGGCCACCATAGTGGGCTCTTCTATAACCTCTATATACGCTTTTTTGAAGAACGTAGGGCTCTCGATTCATGCATCTGGAAAACTACCGCAACATAGAGAATAGATTTCCGTCATTTCCCTAATAAACTAAGGCATTTGCCTACTTGAAAAGATGGCAAATCTGGCTTGAAAAGATGGCAAATCTGGACAATCTTATCAACCACCGCAACGTAGATAATATATCGTAGAAATTCCCCTAATAAACTCAGTCATTTGCCCAATGGAATCTGATCCATTTTCATGCCAATTTTCATGCATCTGGACAATTAGATTCACTCACGACCGACACCGCAACATAGAGAATATAGTGAGGGAATTCCCCTAATCAACTCAGTCATTTCACTGCTGGAAAATGCTTCGATCAGATATTTCATTCATTTCGCTACGGTCATTTGAGGGCTGAAATGACATATATAATGAGTGACACCCTTGAGGGAAAAAAAGGAATGGTGAATGAGAGAGATAGCCCGGTTCAATCTCTAGTAGTGAATACCATCATGGGGGGAATTGAAGGATTGATCGATTCATGGCATGGGAATTTGGTAAGTGTGAAAGACGCCTCCCTGGCGCAAAGCGTGTGATTCGGTAACCTGCGGGTACCCTGGACATAGCGTCAAGTAGCACTTCCATTTTCCACCTGCCTGGAGAGATTGAAAGGGAGGGAAGCGAGACTCGAAGAGCATGGTCTGGGTGATCAACCATAATGACATATGCCCATATATGCATTGTCTGCTAAACCGTAATGACATATATAATGAATGAATGCATAATGACATATGCCCATAGCAATAAGAATGACTGACTTGCTCGAGCAGCAGTGGCTTCCAATCCCAATATCTCTTATATATGTCATTATTGACCGATAAGATGGCGGAGGTTTTCACATCTTTCGATGGCGGCCCGTTGGTCGAGCGATGGCGGCCTTATTAGTCGAGCGTTCGTACCTCACCCTGCCGGGGGCACGATGGCGGCCAGTCGAGCCTGCTTGCGCATCCTTATGGTCGAGCGGCCTTACGGCTCCTTATTTTATTATCGAACGAAGGCTTTCAAGCTGTTACGAGCTCTTCCTTGTAATCCCATCCCTCCCTGTTATGAAGAGTTATCCCAAAGCTGTGATGAAACTAACTCTCTCTCCAACGCTTGAAACGAGGAATGACTTCACTCTGAGCTTTCACGAAATAAGGTGCGAAGCCGCTTGTCCCTCCGGGGGGCAAGGTGATACTCCAACGCTTGAAACGAGGAGTGAAATACTTCGTGTCAAGAAAGTAATAAGGCGAGCGTAATTACATATGCCCATAGCAACATTGTCTGCTAAAGCGTAATTACATATATAATATATGCATTCTCTGCTAAAGCGTAATTACATATATAAAGAAATAATGACCTGTAAATCATGAATATAAATGGTCGCTTACTCATTGTCTTGGTCGGCGGCGTATATATCAGCATCATTGGCGAAAGCGTAATTACGTATATAAATAAAAAAAGCGTAATCACATATCGAAATATATAATATGCGACTGGAAGAACTGCGCGCATATATTGATTGTCCGCATGTGGAAATAGCGACGAACACCGAATATAGTGTTATTCCAGTTTTCTTCCATTCCGAATCTAGTGTTATGACATATATAGACACGCGATCTCGTCTCTTCCTTAAACGATGCGAATAAAGGTTCGAATCCTTTTTCATCGAAATCGGGTCAATAACATAAATAAAAACCGATTCGCGTGGTTAGAGCCTCTTCGCGATACGACGTATAAGTAGCGATGGCGTTCGAGAAAAGGAGACGAATCATTGCATTCGTGATTGGACATTTCCGCCAATCTAAGTATCGCTTCGCCCTGGGCTTCTCTGTGGTTCGGGGATCTCCCTGGTCGATCCATAGATTCAGTGAGATAGGCGTAATGCCTCGATAAGGAAATACTGACCGGTGGGGTAAGTCGAGAACACAGCCACCGGAGGATTTCTAATGGAGGCGACATGGAGATGTTTGCCAACTCCAAAGGCTGACAGACACCCCCACATATGGGCGAAGGTTCCCTCCTTCCATGAAAAAGAATAATTGGAAAGGACCTTCCTTCGGAAGCAAAGCCAACATCGCTTCTCTCCATCCTTACCTGAAAAGGAAGCGACAAAGCCTAGCAAAGACACTTCCGACGCCTTCCCATATGCAAACGCTGCTAAATAGAATATTATGGAATTACGACAGGCAAACGAGGTATCAGAAAGAAAATAGCCTTTATTAGAAACATTTCTGGTGATTTCTCTATCTGGGTGGATCCATTCATAGTGGATCGCTTGGCTGGCCTGCTTTGCTCAATTGGGGACAGTGGATTACTCACTTCCATTAGTACCTACCTGGGTCCCTTACCCGCCTTGCTTCTAGAATGACTCCAGTTATCGTAATTGGGCTCACTTGATCCCTTCGACTGCACTTGATCGTCTTAGGTACAACCTGTTGTGCTTGGTTGGGTGGGTATTGGCAATTTTGTTTCATAGTCGTTGCTTAATTGATCAATTTTGCTATATTGATATACAATATTGTATTTCTTTTCTTATTTTTGATTGGATCCAGGCATAGGAGAAATATGAAAAAAAATGATCTCCGATTGATGCAATCTCCGATTTTTTGATATAAGTATACGCATTTAGTTATATTGGTTATATTATGTTTAGTCCTCCCGGCTCAGGTAGGCTCACGAAAATAGATTGATATAGCAGTTTAGGTCGCTCACCTCCCCTCACCGGGAGGACCCCAAAAAAGTGTCTACAAATGGAAAACTGTGTGCTCGACCGGGATGAATCCTTGTTGTGCTACTTCTCGCCCGATCCCATTCCGACCTTCGACCTGCAGAAGTATGCTCTGTTCAATTGGAAACAACGAGTCTATTCATTTCGATGAAACTCAAAGGAATTGAAATAGGCCCGTACAGGCGGTGGAGCATGTGGGAGCATGCCGCGGTGAATATGTACCCGGGCCTTGTACACACCGCCCGTCACACCCTGGGAGTTGATTTCGCCCGAAGCATCAGACCAAGGATCACCCTCCCTCTCTATAAATGTTCCACTAGTGTGGCCCACGGAGGTTGGGGTGGTCTTATTGGCGCATACCACGGTGGGGTCTTCGACTGGGGTGAAGTCGTAACAAGGTAGCCGTAGGGGAACCTGCGGCTGGATCGAATCCCTCTCCTCTCGATGGCGGCCCTTATGGTCGAGCACCTAAAGGTTAGGGTTTACTTATTGCCCCTCTCAAATAAGTAACCAAAACAGTCGAGCCTGCTTACGCATCCTCTTCAATTTACTTATTTGCCCCTCAAATAAGTCAAAAAATGGTCGAGCACCTAAAGGTGATGGCGGCCTTAACAGTCGAGCCTGCTTGCGCATCCTCTCGATGGCGGCCTTAACAGTCGAGCACCTAAAGGTCCTTATGGTCGAGCACCTAAAGGTCCTTATCAGTCGAGCACCTAAAGGT
>Ga0115848_100569_pt1 | contig 14841 bp, 8 predicted proteins | sample InSIn3gowninarea_FD_83862 | JGI IMG/M metagenome (GOLD analysis project Ga0115848, IMG submission 83862) | reverse complement strand
GATTCAAGGATATACCCACTCTCTACACTTTTGAAAGACTTATTGCAAGTGCATTATATGGTTCTAATAGTTTTTGTAGAAGAGTATGAGGTCATCTAAATATACAAATATAGTATTCCATATCAATTCCATGAGCACAAATTCCATTACCCTTTGAAAGGTAGAACCTATGTTAATCAAGTTGAAAAACATTCTTTTGTAAGAAAAGGTGCCCCAGATAATGGTGAGGTTTCTTTTATTTTGATCTCCTTCAGAAACTAGGATTTGGTTATACCCTAAGAAACCATCCAATAGTGAAATCAATTCTAACCTAGTTGCTACTTGTATAAGTTGTTCCATCCTAGGAAAGGGATAGTTATCTTTTAGTGACTCCTTATTGAGGTTTCTATAGTCAATGCAGAGTCATATGGTGCCATTTTTCTTCCTCGTAGAGACCAAATTGGCCACCCAAGATGAATGGAAGATGGGGAAGATGATTCTTTATTTATAAAGTTTTTGTAGCTCATGCCACATCATGTCTCTTATTTTAGGATTGACGACTCTCAACTTTTTCTTGAAAGATTTGATCCCTGACTTCAAAGGGATGACGTGCTAAATAACATATGGGTTGAACACCCTGAGGTTGTTATAGTCATAAGAAAATACATCTTAGTACCCTTAGCAAAGTAAGTGAATGTCATCCTCTTCTTCTTTGGTGCAACACTCTCCAAGGAGAATGTTCTTCAAGGTATCCTCACCCAGAAAGATACATGATCTAGTCTTCTAAGTGGAGAAATTAGACGATTCTTTTTTAGGAGATTTCAATTTGTAGGATTCATGGATGATGAAAAAATATTTAAGTGATATAATCCCCTTGGGAATTTAGTTTTTCCTAAGATAAATGACATCATCTTCATTAGCAACTTCTATGTCTTCCTCAGATGTGTGGCATCAGTTATCATTTTATAAGAAGTATTCACCTAAATTGGAGGCATATTTTGAGGTGATTTGAGCTGACTTGAGGATTGTAGATGCAGCATATTCTTCTTCCATTAATTCCCTCTCTCTAAAATCCTCCTCCTTTATGAACACAAGGCTTGAAGGTTGCTGAGTTTCTAGTTGTAGGTCTATGAACTCCTCTTGCCCCTACATGAACCTCAAGATTTTTTCATCATCATTAAACACCTACCAATGTTCCACATTATCAAGAATGGAGGGCCTCATAACCACCTCAATAGGTAATCATGAGAGAGATTTGGTCACCCTCAATCTCACAAGGGAATCATCCACTGCCAAGGAGTTTGAAAGTAGGTTGTCTTCTATGGGGACATAGTTAATTAAGAAGGTTGTAAAGTTGTCCAGAAGGTGCTAAAGCCTACTTCTATAATTATTTAGTTTAGGATTATTGATAGTATACAAGTCCCTCACCTAGTTAATGATAAGATTTGAATCTCCCTTAACTCAGAGAAGGCTTATTTTCATTTTTATGCCTTTCAGTAGCCTGAGCACCAAGGATTCGTATTCAACCATGTTATTCGTGCACTCAAAATTTAGCCTATAGGAAAAAGTGTACATCGATCCATTGGGTTCCTTAAGAATAATGCTAGCCCTAACTTTGATTTTTATTTGGCTCCATCAAAGCTCATGGTCCATAGTTGTCCCTCATTTTAAGCTCCTGCATAATATTATTCATCTTTAGTTATGGGCAAGCCATGGTCATACTCATCAAACATTATGTAAGTTCCCATGCTCTCTAGGAGATATTTAGTGTGGGTCTCTTAGTCCTCCCTATCATAGATTTTCTCCTTATACTTACCTTCCCTGGGGAGAGTGATAAGGTCTCTATGATGGGGAAAGGCAATGGTATCCATCCTTGAGTTTATAAGTTCCCCTCTAGCATTAATCCATTCTCTTCCAAGAAGCATTCCATACACAGGGTGTATGTCAATAATTACCATAGAAATGACTGTAGATATCTGGGAGTATATTGTTATTTTGACCACCACATCCTTCACCTATTCCACTATAGTCACTATTTTATATTTTATTCCTCTTATCACCTAGTTAGTGCGAGTGCACTGTAGTCCTAATGCCTTCATGACTGCATACGTCATTATGTAATGAGCATCCCATGTATCCATAATGCAATTCTAAAGGACATATTCATGTACCTTCAAAGAGATGTAGAAGGGTGGGATTTGGCTTTTAAAACCCAACACTATAGCTTCGGTAGGCGCTTGATCAAACATCGCATTTAGTTATCCTTCTTTAGCCTGCAGGACTTACAACATCCTCTCCTTTTCCTTGGGTAACCTCATGGTCAGATACAAACTCATGAATGTTGGATACTTATTCATATATTTTAAGATGTCATGATCTATAAAAGAGGATGAATAATCCAATGGGTGTTCTCTCCTCAAGGGAGGCTTAGTAGGTGAGTTATTTCTTGGTGGAGATGTTAAAATTTGGTGAGAAAGATTACGTGGGAGGGATAAGAGAGGGGTATCTTGATCTTAGCCAAGTTTTGCCTTCCCTTTAGTTGCTTGCTACCCTCATCCTCTAAGGTATGGATGTTTCCATTGTGATAGGTTGATTAATTAGAGGATTAATGGTTTTAGGTGGAGAGAGGGTAGGCTCTTGAGACGAGGGTGCTCTTCTTGTGATATCTTTCTTTTTTTTCCTATGGGGAGGAGGCCTCTAGGAAAGTTGTATTATACCATGTGTCCTTTGGGATATGGTATAGAACCTCCTTGTGTTTGAACTACTAGTACTAGCCATCTCTGTGATTAAGGTTTTAATTAAGGATCCTTATGGTTACTTCAGTTAATGGGTTCTCCCTAGTATGGTAATCAATCTCTATTGATGGCCCTTCCTGATACTTGGAGTAAAAGTGGTAAATAAGTCAAGACTATTTCAAACTCAGAGAAAGTGGTGTTAAGAGGGAGCCAATAGTAAGGGTTTGATAAAACCTCTGACTTAAATAGGGGTCATTTCTTTCTATGTAAAATAAATAAAAATGCAGACAAAAAAAACCAAACCTAATATTCACAAAATTATTTGAAGATGTTGGGAATGGGGTTTGGATCAATTCTAAGAAATAAAAGTGGTGGAGAAAAAGATGGACCAAAAATGGCAACTAGGCATAACAATGCGAAGGTAGTAGGATATGGTCTTCAACAAAACACCATGAAAACTTTTCCTAAATAGGAGAGAGAGAGAGCCTTTAGATAGTTTACCACATATTAGTCAATCACCAGACCAACCATAGAGTAAATTATCATTGATCGTATACCTCTTCAACATTCATCAATAAAGCCAAGTGAATCTTGAAGAGTTAATCAAGAAAACATCCAAAAATAAAACACCATGGCATAATCAGAGACGTATGTAAAGAAGAATTTACTCGATGATTTATCTCTGTGTAGTAAAAAAATCTCATTATAAGCATCACAACATCACCATAAATACATACAAGGGAAAATTTAGTGCTACTTCATTATCTTTCTCCAAAACTCTCCCACTATTAGGGCAATTACAGTGGCATATACTGGCCCATATCTAGCTCTACACAATGCTAAAACACCAATAAATCTAATTGCTAAAAATTAATCCTAAAACTTCTTAACCAATAGAAAATGACCCAAAAAATATTGAACCCCCCCCACATCAAAATTTCTCTCTTTTATAAATAGCCGAAAAACCCTTTGAGAATCCCATGTGACTGGTAGTGGATCTTTTCTTGCTAATGATAGTTGTCTCATATGTTTGATTGCTCATGCTTGATTAGAGAAGGGGATCATTATTTATTTACACTCTCTAAGAGTTCCAGGAGATGTGTTGGGCTCTCAAAAATAGGTAGAGACGCCAATCTCTTTCACACTCTCACCTCTTATCTACTAAGTAAAATTGAACCATGTATATCCCACTAGGATATTATCAGATCTCCTTTTACCATCTATCATGACTGGTCATAACCGTGCTATCGCCCATGATCTATTATTTTACCATTTTTTACTAATCACTATAGTAATAGGGGAATATCGTAGGGAGGAGTGATATTTTCTTTAATTACCTAGTGGCTCACTCTCGCATTTTTCTCTATTTCTAATCCACAGTTTCTAGAGGCTAAAAATGACCCACAATACAAGTTTTGAGATGTGACCTAGTGGAGCTAATCTAAAGGATCCTAAGTCCTACCTTGGGCACATAGTTTTCCCGTTTAAATGTGATACCTACACATGGCACACTCTTACAAGGTCAAGGCTCACACTATTCACTAAGGTGTCCTTTTCCCTCTTCTTGTTACTCTATCTCTAAGGTGTATCGTGAGATCATGCCATATGGTATGATCTCAATATTCCTTATTTTAATCCCCTGGGGTCCTTCCCCTTTAACTCTTTATGATATCCATGGGCCTATAAGATCGTTACACATGGCCATGTATTAGAGGCTAGGGCTTGCAAGACTCACCAAAATCCTTAAGGCCTCTTATTGCTATGGGGTCAAAATCTTCCTAGGTGATTACATATGGTGTAGTTCTATGATCTTTGCACCCCATAGCCTTTTGAATTCTCCCCAAAGTTTTAAGTCACCATGGAATGGAGGTTGTGAATACTTGACAAGTGGAAAAATCTTAAGGCCCTTTGATCCTGCAATCATTTTTCTAATTTATTGGCCTTAATTTTTTTTGTGAGGGGCAGTGGAGCGAGAGATTGCTAGGTGGCATGATCTTGAGTGATATGACCCTCCAACCTTCTAGGAAGCATTTTTTTCCTTTTGGAATTTGACTTCTATAGTCATGCAAGATCTTGACATGTGGATGTATCTTGTACACCCTAGTCTTGAATCCTTTTGAATTTGTTTTGAGATTTCTAAACCCTACAGGGGAAAGAGAGGACAAACTCTTAACATGTGGCATGATCTCATGCCATTTGAGCTAACACATGGCACAATTTTAGAATTCTACAAACTTGCAACACTTTGAATTTTCTTTGATTTTATTAACTATTGTGGGAGGAAAAGGCTACAGATTCTTGACACATGGCATGGTCTCACACACTGTAGAATTCGTAGCCCTTTTTAAAATTGCACCTTTCCCTTAGATTTTTGTAAGCCTGTGAGCACCTAGGATTATGACACTTGGCAAGATCTCAGACTCCCTACCCCATGACACTTCTTATAATTATTTCTAAGTCTTTTTATCACTATGATGAGGGACACCATGAGGTCTTGACACATGTCACGCTTTCAAGGGGCTTGGGGATCATGGGATTTTTACTAAGTGTTTTAATATTCCTAAGTGGCTATGCGGGGGGCATCACGAGATGTCTCAACATGTTATTATCTCAACCAATGTATCAACAAATTTATAAATATCCACGGCAGGAATTTTTACATATATACACTTATATAGAGAGAACAAAAGGGGGCCTCATGGTCAGCTCCTATGAAGCAAGAATTTTATCCCTATAACACTTAGCCATTTCAGGAATTTTCACCAAGATCACTCTGAGAGATATGTTCTTTGGAAGAACATATATGCAAGAATGGATGTAATATTTAGAGGAATCATACACACTTAAACAAAGGTGAATTAAGATACTAAGGGGATTTATCTAACTTTATGATAATGTTGCTCTATGACTGCAAGCTAAAACTATATATGATCCAAGGTGATATTTCATGATTCCCCCTATATTAACACTTATGTATACCTATGCAGAATGCCTTGTGAATAGGAGTCCTCTTACAGAGACAAATTTTAAGTAGGGAAACTTCCTATATCTTCTTGGGTTTTTTTTTAGGAGTTAAGGAAGAATTTGTATCCTCTTGGTTATGAGGATGAGATTTTTCTCAAGTGGATTCTAGAGGAATATTATGAGCAATATCAAGATATTATGATTCAATTGAATATCAAAATGATATTGAAATATATAGTAGGTCTACATCATAACCTTAGGCATGAGTTGGTGATATTTCCAATTCCTAGCCTACAAGAAGAATATAGGATTAATTCTTAACATTGAATCCAAAAGGAAGGCCTCAATAATTTTATAGGATAAGTCTAATCCAAAGGCCAATTTCACTCCATAATCATCTACCTCTTCTTCTAAGGGAAAGAAGAGATCTTATTTTTATAGGTCAAATAAATGTGGACATTGTGAGAAGGTTGGACATGATGAGGATAAATATTTCAAGCTTCACCTTAAGAAGGCCCTAAGATCATTGCATTAAGGCAATAAGAAATAAAATGAGAATAAACTAGTGGATTTGGTTATTACATCAGATGAGCTAGATCCTACTCTTCCTCTTATCAACACTAAGGATAAGAGTATGGATAGAGAGGGACTCTTAAATTTTAAGATGCAGGTCAAGTAGAAGGTTTTAATAACTATTTTTTATAGCAGTATCTAAAAGAACCTCATATTTTTATATTTTGTTAAAGAACTAGGAATGGAATTTAGGGATCATACAAATCCTTATGAGCTTAGTGGAAAAAATTAAGAGTACTATGATAGGTTACCCACCAGTGCACTTTCATGTTTTCCATCATAGGAAAGTATATGGATGAGATGATGTGTGATGTGGTTCCTATGTATTGTACCAAAATTTTGGTTGGTATACCTTTTCTACATGATAATAAGGCCACTATCATCCCTTATCAAGGGAGATGAGACTTTTTCCATTCACATAGTTCCTACTACTAGAGAACCATAAATTTTGGTGAACAAGGCACAAGCGAAAAGGTTAATGAAGTTTTTTCTTATCATGGTTAGAGGAGGATATTGTGAGTCTCATGTGGAGACTCAAGGTGATATAGTTTCAATAATTGATCACAAGGTAAAGGAAAAATAAGTTAAACATATTTTGGCATATTTTAAGGATGTTTTTAGATCATCTAGTGGCTTACCATATGAGAGATACATATCATATATGATTGATATAGATACAGGGGATTCATTTCCTAATTCAAGATGATATCAATAATCAATGATGGAGAATGATGATATTAAGAGGTAGCTAGCATAATTATTGGAGAAGGGGAACATCAAGCCTATTTCTTCTCCATGTGGTTCTCGAATCTTGGTGGTGCCTAATAAGGATGGTTCTTGGTACATGTCCATAGATTATTATGACATCAAAAATATAACAATGAAGAACTACTATCATCTACCAATGATAGATGATTTATTAGATCAACTACAGGGTTCCAAATATTTTTTTATGATTTCTTTAAAATTGGGATATCACCAAGTGAGGATCAAAGAAGAGGACACAAGGAATATAACCTTAAAGATAAAGAAAGGTATCTATGAGTTGTTAGCCATGCCTTTTGGAGTAACCAATGCACCGATTATATTCATGAGACTTGTGAATGATGTATTTCATCCCTTTTTGTATTATTTTATTATTTTTTATCTAGATGACATCTTGATTTTTAGCTATACACGATAGGATCATATGAGGCACATAGAGTAGGTTATATAGAATCTAAGAAATCATGACTTGCAAGAAAACATAGAGAAGTGTAACTTCACCATGTGTAGCATTTTCTATTTTGGGTTCATCATAGATAAACATGATTTTTTAGTGTATCAGGCTAATATTAAGGTCTTGAGGGATTAGGGGAGACCAAACAATATTCATGAGGTAAGGAGATTCTTGGGGTTAATAAAATTCTATAGGAAGTTTGTGCCATGATTGTTTGAGATCATCTATCTATTATATCAAATCATGAAGGCTATGAAGGCCTTCATTTAGGGTACAAACTATTAGCATATTTTTTACTTGTTGAAGAATCACTTATGCACAACACTAGTACTAGCCATGCCAAATCTATAATTATTTTTGAGGTGGAGGAAGATGCATTAGGGTATGCATTAGGAGAAATTTTGACTCAATAAGATAAACTAGTTGCCTACCATTCAGAGTTATTTTTTGAGATAGTAAAAATATATAGCACCTACCATAAGGAGACTTATGCCATAGTCCAAACTTTGAAGTATTGTAAGTAGTATCTTCTTGGGAATGATACTATCTTTCATCTTAACCATCTTCCACTTTAGCACTTAGAATCCCAATCTAGGTTGGAGGATAGTAGGATCGTTAAATGGATGGGTTATTTACAACATTTTCACATTATCATAACATATAATAAGGGGAGTAATAACATAATGGCATATTTATTGAGTTAACCACCAATGCATTCATTATTGCAGGTTTTGGATTTCTCTTATTTTGGCATTCTAGATTGAAAAGGATTGTATTTTATTAATAATGATTGTTCTACCATAATGTCTTAGTTTAAAAATCCTCTTATGGCTAAAGAGGATTCCTTGAGGTATTATCACCTTAAGGATGGATTTCTCTATAAAATAGGATTATTATGAGGCATTGGAGAAGGCATAATGGAAGTATAAAGAGGCTAGTGACAAGAACAAGGATGATCATAATTTTTAGGTTAGACATAGAGTATGGCTCTATCTACCCAAGGAAAGGTTCAAGGAGAAAGAAAGAAACATTAAACCTCTTTGATATGGGTCATATATCATCACAAAGAAACATGGGGCCACTGCATTTTATTTGGACTTACCACCTTACATGGGAATTCATCCTATATTTAATTTGGATAAGATCAAACTCTATGAGATACCTTACTAGAGGAGATAGAGGAGACACCTCAAAATCTAGATGTAATTATTACAAATTTTGATAATAATTTGGAGGATAAAAAATATTTGAACATCAAACTAAGAAAATAAGGTCTTCTACTTTAGATTCATTCCTTATTGGAAGTAAGTATTAATACTCACACCAAGCCAAGTGGGTTACATTGGAAATATTAAAAAAATATTTTCCACATCTTATGGATAAAGAAATGGGGTCCATTTTTTCCCTAAGGGGAAGGAAGTGATATGGAATCCTAAATAGGAGGGGGATAACACATGGTCCTGTGGGGTCTAATATTATTGATGAGGCTATGACCATAGGGATTCATTGGAGATTTTTTACTATAGAGTTTTTTCTCTCTCTCTCGTTCTCTCACTTTATTTAGCCATGGCATAATAAAGTATCTCATCTAATTTTATATGGTCTAATTCTACTTAATGTATGTGGAAAGCATACTATTGATATTAATATGTCCTTTATTAGTTATTGACTAAAGAATATAAGATTAGTTGGATTAGTGGTAATGTTGTATGGAATATTTTCCAAGGAATCTACTATTTGTAACCAATGATTCTTTTCATATAAAGGATACTTGGGTGTATTCTCATAGGACTATTTGATCACGTTTTATTCTTGATGTATTATTTTCACTTGGAATAGAAAGAGTTATTTTATTGTTCTAAGTCTTGTGAATGATTATTGCTTTGATTTATCTTAGAATATTTGATTGGTTGTGATATATATTGGTAACCAAATCTTCATGTATACATATAATATAAACTAGGATATTTTATAAGTGAATTGGTCCTTTGGTCGATAAGGGAGATCACACCTTTTTCCTAGATGTGATATCTCCTTAACTAAACTAGGGAAGGAACTGATAAATGGAGAGGAAATGTGCCCTTGTCCTATCTATAATAACTCCCTGACTAACCTAGGGAGGAAACTAATAAAGGGAGAGGAAGCACTCCTTTCTCTTGGATGCAATATATCCCTGACTTACCCAAAGAGGAAATTGTTCAAGGGAGAGGAAGAATACAATTCTTCTAGATATAATATCTCCCTAAATAACCTACGGAGGACACCAATCAAGGGAGAGGAAGCATTCTCTTATCTTGGTTATAATATCTCCTTGAACCTAAATTTTTCCTAGGCACATATATGATAAAATAATAAACAATTTCCATCATTTTAATAGTTACAAAAATTATTTGGCTACCTTAAGATAGTTAAACTACCAAGAAAGGTTATGGTAACTGAATGGATTCAAAGGATAAAAAGGAAAAAATAAAGAATAGAAGCAGGAGGATGGACGAAATAAAAATAAAAGGAGAAGGGAGAACAAAACCATTCAGAGAGGGAAGTTGAATAGTTCTACAAGCAATAATAAGTGCAAAAATAAAGAGTGTGAGAGAGTCCTTGTGAGATAGAATAACTCCACACCATTATTTAATATGTGGTATTATGAAAATCTCCATGAGTTTCATCTCAAAACAACAACATATGAAAAATCTAATATAAAATTATTATTTAAGAGAACTTTAATACCATTCTGGAGTTTTATTCTCTAAGAGGGTTTCTCTATTAAAAAAATATATATATCTATGAAAGAATTGATGTGTTTTCAATTTTTGTTTTCTCTTAGTTTTTTTCTAGAATTCAAGTTGTGAGGATTTCATGTAATTTTCAAACACAATTATGTTTTTATTCTCTGATATCTATTTAATAACACTGGGATATTTTGACTCACACACTAAGATATAGATCAGTTGAAAGTGTGCATCCATCCACCTCTGTATACTTGGATGAAATGTAATATTTTGAGATGAATAAACAATTTGAAAGTAAGACATAAAGTTAAATATAATTACATTTAAAACTAAAAAGGAATAATATAAATAGAGATTCACATAAAATTAATATCTACATATTGATCGTGACCTACATATTTGAATTTAATTGATAATGAGTATTATCTGATATAGATATTACACTCTTAAATATTTTTCTTAATCCTTGACTAATATTCTACTAAGCAAGAGGATTGGGAATTATATATTCTCCACACCTAATGCAATAAAGTTATTTCTCAAATAATCTCTATAATTTAGATAGCTATAATTTATGAAGTGACCTATATTATGTAACACAAGTCATGTATCCTCTATTAAAAGGGTTTTAAAATGGAATAGAGGTTGTGAAACCTTTGTTACATAGGTTATATTGTAACCTCTATTATGTAATATATCTACCTCTATTACATAATAGAGGTAGGTTTCTTACGTAGTAGAGTTTACAATGCAATAAAATGTCATAATATATCTCACATTATAACCTATGTTACATAATATACCAACCTCAATTAAGTAGGCTTGTTACATAATAGAGGTCATCTCGTGACCTCTATTACATAACAGAGGTTTTGCAACCTCTATAAAATAGGTTACACAAGTAAACCTATCTTTAATATTATTAAATGTTTATAGAGTTCACATGCCTATATATATATATATATATATTTAATAATATTATATATATTATTATATTTATTATAATATATAATATATTTTATATTATATATTAGTTAGATCATGACTAGTTCCCTTTTTATTATCCTCCATCAAATTAATTTTCACTTTTATTATGATTTTTTAAATTGTTGTTTTTTTCAATTAGATTTTTTCTTAATTGTTGATTTATAAATTAAAAGTTTTATATATTTAATTTTCATTATTTTTCATATGTTAATATTTATCTGTGTGATTTTTTTTTAATGTGTAAACAAAGGTATATATTTAATAATCTATTATTTTTATAACTTACGTCGATAAATTCTATAGAGTATATTAACAAATACAAAGGAGTACATTGGTTCTTAAGTTTTTTATACTGAGACTAATTACACTAATGTAATTAAAAAAAGTGCAAAATTATATTAATAGCTTAATATAGGAAATAATACAAAGAAGAAACACAAGTAACTTAAATTATGAATGTTGTGAAGGAACATATGTGGTTCTCTTATAACCTTGGAAATATATCTAAAATGAATATTCCATGAATATATATGGATGGTATAGAGTACCTTTAGCCTTAAATCTTGAAATTATTTTCTAAAATTAGTTACTCTTCTTATTATATTTATGATATATTCTTACATTGGACTAATGTATAACACACTCTATACTTGATTGAAATTTCAATTTAAATTAGGTATAATATTAATGTTCAAGTATATTACTCTAGTTGTAATTTATTTTTCTATTATTTGTAATAATATGACCACATCATGGAATTTTATTTCTAAATCAATTGTTAAATTGAAATTATCTGAATTAATCGATAATTTATGTCTATTAAATAGTAATTGGTTGTAGGAAGAAAAAAATTAGTCATGGAAAAAATAAATCAATACATTTATTCATTTATTTTTTTATACTTATATGTAGATATTTATGGTGAGTTTCTCTTTCTTATATTATAGGATTAAAAAATATTATCTTCAATAGAGAAATTTGGTGATAAGTTAGACTCAAGAGAAGTGGCATGGGTTAAGAAAAACTAAGGTATTACCCATGATTAAATAAATTAAATAATGTTAGCATTGATATAATGGTTAGATTTTAATACCATTATGGTTCACACATACACACATTTATATAAAAAGTAGGAGTTTTATAAAAACCAATTCATGAAATTAAATATACATAAAATAAATTACAATATGACTACTAATTCATCTTAAATATATTAATAATACTAATAATAAGTTATATATGAATATAAATTAAAAATGAGAATTTAAATATTTTAAACCATACTTAATTGTTATTATATTAATACTTAATTGTGTTAATACTAACTATTGTTAGATCAAATTAATATTAAAGCTTTACCAAATTTTTTAAAAAATAATATATTATAGAAATTATTTTTAATAATTTTTTGTGTGTGTGTGTGTGTGAGAGAGAGAGAGAGAGTATTAAAAATACTATAAAAAATAAAAGACCATCCATCCAATCATCCATATCCAACCACTCATCCTAAATAAGTGATTATTTTTTTTGAGAATTTTTATCTAATTAAGGAAAATGACTTAAATAACACTTTCTAATTTAGTACTAGGTTTACTAAACTTAGCCTAATAATTTATTATAAAGATATGTACTCAACTCATTCTCAACATGATATTGAGATGATATTTTTTTATAATCAAGAGCTAAATATTTTGTTTATTATCTATGGTTTTTGTCTTACTTGAATCTCTCTCTCAATTTTCATCAATGATATAAAATTGATATTTCATTAAGTCTACTTCTTGCATCTCACAATCCATTTTGTAGAACCCTATGGCTCAACTTCATATCAATTAATATTAAATACTAATTATTGATTTTGAATATTTTTACCTTCACATCAATTTGGATTAAAGCATCGCTACTAGTTCTAAACTTTTTCACCTATTAACTTCCTATGTCTCAATTTTATATCTTAATTACATACAATTTGTTTTATAATTTTTAATCCATACCTAAAACCATTTTATTTTTTCACATAGTGATTTATCCTAGATGTGTCCAAAAAATTCTATAGGATTCCAAAAGTAAGGAAACCTCCCTAGAGATGACTTAAAAATCTCAAGCCCCTCGATTCACTATTATAATTATATTGGCTCTTGACAATATTAATTTTAGCCTCTAAGTTACCACATTGACATATCTCCATTATTAATACATTTTTATTTTTCATAATCCTCCTTAGGGTAGGGTGATCTTCCATAGTGAACCCAGTTATTAAACAACCTCCTCAAGATACTAATAAGCCATGGAGTCTCCCAAAAATACCATAAGAAGGGCCATTGTCCCAAAAAATTTCCAATGTTTTTATACATTTTGTAATCTTATTTTGAGGTTTTATTTGGTTTATGGAATTAATCCCTAACGATATCCCCTCTTTTAATCCCCTAGTGGCTACCTAAATCCATTTTATCCTCTAACATTTATTGTAATCCTCTCAAACTTGTCATTTCTCCGTGAGACTCTATACCTTTCCCATGGATTTGCCTCACTAACTATGAATTACTAGAGACTGAGATCCCTACATTTTCTCATGACCTACACTAAGTTGTGTAGGTGACTATGACCTAAAAAAGTGATGGATTTAAAAAAAATATATATTTTTAGCCTAAATCAAAACATTAGGGTTATTTTTAATTTTTTAGGCTCTCGATCGTCTGGTGAAACCCATATGACCATGGAACCTAACATTCTTTTCAATCACTGTTGTGGGTAAAAACCCCACTCATCGTGTTGGCGTGCTTGGTTGGTGACATGGTAGCCGTGTGTTGTCAGTGATGACTAGACTTCCCTTTTGGTGGTCCCCGTTGGCATTTTATTTTTTCATGAGCATTATCTTTATTTTACTGGCTTAATGCCCCTTTTGTAATTAGAGTATTATTATTAACTAGTTGCATTTTGTATTGTTTTAGCAACCTTTTCATTTCGCATTTATGATTGTAAGTTGGTTGTTGAGGAGGGATGGCTCAAGTATAGTGAGCCATCCTTTTTGACATTGTTAGTGTAATTATTTTAATATAGTGTTTTCTAATTGTGAGAGGAGACTTTATGTTGGGACTCTCTCACATTCTCACTCATTCTCATTTTTATTCATTCACTCATACTTGGAGATAAAAAATTTTATGGTGGGAGAGGAGATCTTGTAGGAGAAGAGCAATTTTGTGTTTGTGCATAAACCATGGTGTGAAGAGGAGTAGTTATAGCTTTAATTATTGTTGGAGCAGCCATGGAGTCTTGAGCAGCTTTTGGAGAGCTCCATTGTTCCCAGTTGGTTCCTAATAGACTTTGCACTTTTCCCTCTTTTGTTTTAATAAATTCTGTGCTGAAATCATTTGTGGATATCCTTAGCATTTTCTATGGAATGAATTTTGGGTGTATATGTGATAATTTGACAATGAAACATCGATTTAATGGTATGTTTGTGAATTTTTCTCCATTCTACATTCTCATTTTGTTGTTGGCATTTTAACAATATTGTTAAATGGTGCAAATGGAATTGAAAATCTCTTTAAACTTCTCCAACACTGATTCCTATGGTGTAATATTACTGTTTTCATGTTAATTTTTATAAGTTTTGGCTGGGCCTATTGCTAGCCTCTCTCTCCACGTTTTTTTT
>Ga0115848_100528_pt2 | contig 14841 bp, 10 predicted proteins | sample InSIn3gowninarea_FD_83862 | JGI IMG/M metagenome (GOLD analysis project Ga0115848, IMG submission 83862) | reverse complement strand
AACACGTGTTATTTTTTTTCTTTTTTCTTTTTAAGTTTTTTTTTCTTCGATGCAAAAAAAATATTCAAAAAATGATCCTAAATGATGTAAAAATTGATGCAAAATTGGCTTCGTACAACGTAAAAAAAGACTCATTAGGATGCAAAAAATAATGCAAATTTGGATGCAAATTTTTACATCAAATTTTAAGGGCCACACGATAAAATTTGAGTTATTTTGATTGCCTAAGGTATTAAGATGAAAATTTGGACACTACTTTGCATCGAAAAAACTTACAAAATGAAAAACAAAAAAACTTTTAGGTCTTTAAAATTGTGAAATTTAACTATATTGGATGTACTACACATTTAACTTTATGACGTTTGATGGAAAATGATGAAGAATATGATTAGGGTAAGTAGTGGTTAGGGGGGTTAGAGTTAGTGGTTAGGGGGTTAGAATTAGTGGTTAGGGTTATGGTTAGGGGGGTAGATTTAGTGGTTAGGGTTATTAGTAGATAGGGTTAGGATATAAGGTTACGATTAGGGTTAGATGTGGTTAGTGGTTAGGGTTAAGGTTAGTACATAATGGTTAGGGTAATTAGGATTATTAAAATTATGAATAGGGGTTAAACATGGTTACTGTATGGTTAAGGTTAGTAATCGTTAGGGTTATGATTAGTCGTTAGGGTTAGTGGTTAGGGTTAGGGTTAGTGTACGTTAACAGTGGTTACAATTAAATTTAAGGTTAGAGGTTAGCCAAGTTAAGTTTATTATACATGATTAGTGGTTAGTAGTTAAGGTTAATGGTTAAGCTACTTAGGGTTAAGGTTAGGGTTAGCAAGTGGTTAGGATTAGGGTTAAGGTTAGAGTATGTTAGGTTTAAGGTTAAAGTTAGATATGATTTTTTAGTGGTTAATTAGTAGTTAGTTACTATTTTTAGCTTTGCCTTTGCTTCACACATAAAATTATAAATTATAAATTGCACATAATTAAGTCGATCATATTTAAAAATCATCATAAGTGAAAATATTGTGGAGTTAAAACATTAATTTATATATCATCATCAATATTTGAAAAGTTCAAAGATAATAGATTATAACAAGAGTAATTAATACATTCATAGATCATACCACTGTATATATATATATATATATATGAAAAGTTTAAGATACATATGAGAAGCATATCAATTACAATATTATCATTACAAATTATCTTCCTCATCAAGGCATACAATATATTTTCCTCTATGATTACATTCAATTAGAAACCATTTTTTATCATCATTAACATCTGGGATAAAATATATTTGATTGCAATGTTGCAATAAAATATAATTGATACAAACCATTAATACTTCAATACAAATTGATACATCAATATATATAATTTGATACATCAACACATAATAAATCTATACATCCATACATAAAAAAAAATTGATACATCAAAGCATACACATGATCCATTAATTTATTTTTGGATTTTTTATTACATTTTGATTATATCCTAACTCCAACATTTGTGCCTTACGTCTTGAAGTAGGTCTCTTGTAACTGTAGTGAGCTAGTAGCTCATCACCAATATTAAGAGTTCTAATAGGAACAAAAACTATATAATTATTAATTTTTCTACCCATGAAGTCTTCTTTATCATTAGTACGTTGGTGAAATTCACAATTTGGTCTCCATTCTTCCCCTACACTACTATTTATGTATCCAACTATATTTTCTTATTTTTTTGGTTGACCATCAATGTATAATAGTTGATTATGTGGTGGATGTGGATTCTCAAAAGCATTTACACATATTCCATATGTGGACATACTGAACATATATGATGCTAATTATCTCCAAATCCCTCATGTGTAAATTGGACCACAAAATGGCATCAATGGCTCTATCTTGAAATCTTGAGTAACAACCACAATACTATGTATAAATAAACCATATCCACTAGTGCACAGTTCAGATGGTTTGATCATGTATTGATGATCATAATAAGGAAAGATCTCATAAGCCTTTGGAAAAGGCATTTAAGTTGGCCATGCACCATATGCCCCACATTCATATGTATGTTGATATTTAAGTTGTAGCTTTTGTGGCATATGCATCAAACTCAAATCATGAACATCCTCCTCTAGTAGATCAACTAGTTGATGATCATCATCTACATCCTCTGCTAATTGATAAATCTGTATTTGAAATATTATTCTTTTGGGCATCTCTTTAACCTCATCTAATGGACCTGTGTATTATTTTGACTTCTTCTTTTGGATCTAGATTTTAATTTTATTTAGTTTTATTTCATATAATTCATTATATAAGAATGCAAAATTAAATTAAATTTTGATCCTGAATAATTACCTAATGGGCATCATCATCTTCTTCTGATGATGATGATGAATCATTTTGTTCCTACAATATTATAACCATAAAATAAATTTAAATGTTGCAAATAATATAATGAAAGTATGATCAATTTAAATGATCTTACATTTCTAGCGACATCATACGTAATAACATTTATCTTACCTCATCCTCATCTAATGAAATGTCACTCCTCCTCATGGGTTGTGCAGGATATATCTCAAGCTTTGAATTAGATGATACATCACTCCTCATCATGGGTTGTGGATGATATATCTCAAGCTCTGAATCAGATGATACATCACTCCTTATCACAAGTTGTGTAGGATATATCTCAGGCTCTAAATCAGATGACACAACACTCCTAACAAATTTATGACATTGAGGTGGTAGCATCTGAATATCTAAATCTAATGATGATACATCTATCCTCCCACACCTTGGTGGCATGATATAAGCTAAGTCACAAACCTATTTTATAAGGCATCAAAAAATGACATAAAAAAAATCATCAATTAAATTCCATAACAATATTTAAATCTTAAAATTCATAAATATTAACTATCAATTAATCTTATACTAATCATATATTAGTATTCTAAATATTAAATAAATATATACTTGTAGTTAATTAATCTAATGAGATTGAGCAATCTAATATGAGCTTTTATCCCCTCTTCTCATATCGATGAGGCCCCAACAATAATAACATAATTATATATTATTATTCCACACCTTTTGTATTTCAAAGATTAACAATGACAACCCTAACCCTAACCATGACAACTCTAATCCCAACTACTAACCACTAACCCTAACCGTTAACCTTAACTACTAACCATAACCTTAGCCAGTAACCCTAACCACTAACCCTAACTAGTAACCCTAACCACTAACCACTAACTCTAACCACTAATCATTAACCAATAACCCTAACTAGTAACCCTAACTACTAGCCACTAACCCTAACCACTAACCCTAATCATTAACCTTAACCATTAACAATTGACCTTAACCATTAACCACTAACCACTAACCCTAACCATTAATCATCAACATCCCTAACCACTAACCCTAACCATTAACCCTACCCACAAACCATTAACCCTTAACCACTAACCACTAACCATTAACCACTAACCCTAACCACTAACCACTAACCCTAATCATTAACCATAACCACTAACCACTAACCCTAATCCTAGCCAGCAACCCTAACCACTAACCCTAATCATTAATCCTAATCACTAACCCTAACCATTTACCCTAACCACTAACTACTAACCCTAAGAACTAACTCAAACCACTAACCCTAACCATTAACCCTAACAACTAACCATAACCACTAACCCTAACCATTAACCCTAACTACTAACCACTAACCCTAACCACTAACCCTAATCATTAAGCCTAACCACTAATCACTAACCCTAACCATTAATTACTAACCACTAACCACTAACGTCCCTAACCACTAAGCTTAACCATTAACCCTACCCACTAACCATTAATCCTAACCGTTAACCACTAACCACTAACCCTAACCACTAATCCTAACCACTAACCACTAACCCTAATCATTAACCCTAACCACTAACCACTAATCCTAATCATTAACCCTAACCACTAACCCTTATAACCACTAACCCTAACCATTAACTACTAACCCTTATAACCACTAATCCTAATCATTAACCCTAACCACTAACCATTAACCCTAACCATTAACCATTAAAAAATTTGCGCAAAATATTTAAAATTAAATTTTAATTTTTTTAACCTAAATTTTGACGGAAAAAAGGATGCAAATTTGCATCCTTTTTTGCGTCGAACAATACTACTTGAAAAGAAATTAAAAGGTGGGTTGCCTGTCACTTTCCTATAAGTCATTATTTTTATGAAAGGGAATACAAAATCGACTTTTTAGCAGGAGAACACCAAGTAAGTGGACTTGTAGCTCATTTCATTCGAATCTAACTTGTTTTTTTACCAAATTTTATTCAATTTTAACATGTTTTTTATTTATTTTTGGTATGGTACTTACAAGGTTTTTAAATTTTTTGGGGGAAGAAAGGGCATATTATAAATTTCTCTTAATTATTCCTAATTTGTAGAAGGTATGTATATTTTTACATGAATGTTTCAATTACCAACGAATTTAACAATAAATTTTCAACATGCTAGGGTTTTTCATATGCTAAGGTTTATCAAATGCTAGGGTTTTTTAAATTTAGTAAATTATGAACAATGCATGCTAGGATTTTTGATATGGTAGGGTTTTTGAATTCTCCATAATTCTTCTCAATGTTACGCCATAAAATTGAAAACACACCAAAAAATTGAAACAAAATATGTTCATTACGCTATAAAATGAAATGTCGATAAAAACATGAACATACATATGAAAATTTGCACTTTGAAACTCTTCCAAAACTCTTCCGAAACTCTTTTGAAAATAAGAATTCAACAAAACTTATTTTATCTATACTTAATATATTATTAATTTTTTTAAACCCTAAATTGTTTTTTTTAAACCCTATAATTTTTTTAAATGATGTAAATTTAGTAAGTTTAGGGTTAGTAAATTTAGGGGACGTAAATTTAGTAAATTTAGGATATGTAAATTTAAATTTAATTTAATAAATTTGAATTTAGTAAATTTAGGGTTAGTAAATTTAAATATAGGGTTAGTAAAATAAATTTAAATGATGTAAATTTAGGTTTAGTGAATTTAAATTTAGGGTTAGTAAATTTAAATTTAATTTAATAAATTTAAATGATTAAATTTAGGGTTAGTAAATTTAAATTTAGGATTAGTGAATTTAAATTTAAATTTATAGTAAATTTAGTATTACGCCTCAACTTTTTGGCCATTATCTTAGATAGTCTGCAAGTGTTTTTAAGAAGATGATAAATTCATAGTAGAGGAGTTTTTTTCAAAACCTATTCGTTCTTCTTGCATTCAGAATCAGTGTCTTGGCAAATCCATTCCATCTATATTGTCAAATCCATAGTCATCAAGGGCCACGACCCTCTTTAATGAATGAATATCTTCACCATTGAAGGAAGTACTAAATTTAGTATATTTAAATTTATAAAAGACTCAGTAAATTTTAGTAGGTTAGGGTTAGTAGTGTTAACGTTAGTGTTAGGTTAGGGTTAATAGGTTAAGGTTAGGGTTAGTAGGTTAAGGTTAGGGTTAATATTATGGTTAGGGTTAAGGTTAACGTTAGTGGTTAGGGTAAATGGTCAGGGCTAGGTTTATTTAGGTTTTGTTTAATCGTGTTGGTCGCATTGATGATTTTATAGTCAAATTTTAAGATTTTTTTTCAGCTGATAAATGTATCAATTTGAGTTATTTTATAATTAAATTTAGGGGACAATTCATTATATGTTTTTTTATTATATATTATTATATATATTTATTTTTTTTTTGTTTTTTTATACTATTTGTGTTTTATATATATATATATATATATATATATATATATATATATATATATATATATATATATATATATATATATATATATATATATTCAACTTTTGGACATGCAAGATCAAGGAAAGATGGAGATAAAGATAAAGATCACAGTAAAAAGAAAGCAAAAGAAATAGAAGGAACAAAAGATAAAAGTGAATTTCAAAAATAAAATAAAAAATTTGTAAGTATCCATATATATTATGTAATATCATTATAGTTTTTAATTATACTTATACATATATTTCATTCAGTTAATGTAATCACTTATTTATGTAATTTCTTGAATAGACAAAAAATTAAAAGATGCAATGAATTATGCTAAATGTATGTTTAGCCAAGATGAGTTGATGGATATTGTTATAGAGGATGAGTTATAATTAATTATAAGTTAATTTATTAAGAAGTAATATAAAATTATTTTTATTTTATATTTTGAAGCTAATTAATTAATTTATGATGTGATTGATCCATGCAATATATTTATGTGCAGATCAGTTGATGAATCAATTAAATACCTTAAGATCAACTCAAGGTTCAAATAATCTTCGAATTTATATCAAACATAATGGAGAGATCTTGAAGGATGAAAATGGTAATAGTTTATGTTTATTTTGATTACATTTTAATTAGTTGAATTTATATATTGATATACTAATATGAATTCAACTATTTTTTAGGTATAATATTTTACAAATCTTTGAAGAATGTTGCATTAGTGGAATTTGCACAAACCCTTGACAAGCCTTGGAAAAAACAAGATGATATTGATATGTATTTATTTTCATTTTTGTGTAATTATTAAATTTTTAGTATGTATGTTTCATTTTAGTTAATTTAATATCTTAAGTGACGTTTAAAACTAAGTTCTTACAAGTCATATTTTTGCAACGAAAAAATGAATATTAACAAACTTAAAACATGACTTTGGTGAAGGGTGGAGTGAGAAGAAAGCACTCCAATAGGAAGGCTTGAATCTCAAAAGGGTTAGAGATCATATAAGATGAAAAGTGATGAAACTTCCCCCTGAAGAAAGGACCTTAGCACAAAAACCTATTGACATTCATAAAAAGGTATGAAATATTAAGTATCATTTATATTTAATACTAGTTGAACTTGATATAATTTTTTAACATAATATGTATCAATTAATTATTTCATGAAAAGGTTTGGAAGATGCTAATGAAGAGTGTAAACAGAATCGAAAAAAAACAAATTAGAAGGCTTAGAGATGCCATAAGAAAAAGCATTGAAGTCTAGACTTGCTAAATTGGGGTGTAATTTTATGCATCAAGCGATAAGTAGAGGGCGTAGAAAAATGGAAATATGATTTGTAAGTTTATTTACTAAATGCAATGATTTTCAATGACATATAATATTTGAAAATGAATAGATAAATGGTTTAACATATAATACTAATTGATTTATTATTTTGTAGTCGAGAGAATTCAATCGATTTCATGAACTCTATGAACTCCAATATGGCATCATTTATGGTTATCATGCACTGAGGCATATGGTGATTGCTAGGGTAAGTATATAATTTAAATTATTTTAATTAATAAAAGTGCCATATCATTAATTTATTATAGTCGATGATGCATCTGTTATATATAAGGACATACAATAATATTTTATTTATTTACAGGTAAGTAATGATGCAACGATGAGGGAAACATCGATACAGGCAAGACATGCATCATCAGCATCAAAGTTGGAATGTGCATCGATAGCATTACATGAGGTAGGTTAATTTTTGACAACATCATAGCGAGGACATGCTGATGAGGATGATGATAATGATTCTACTTGAGACATGATATTGTATCCTAGTGGGGTAGGACGTAGTGAGTTAGGTAGTGGCTTAGAAGATGATCATCATCATATAATCTACTCAAGTAGTGATAAGTCTAGAGGTGATGATCATCATCGAATAATCATGTCAAGTAGTGATCAATCTATATCTAGTTAGTGATGATGATGTTAATATTGAGGATTAGTACTATACGTACTACCATATTGTACTCATGATGTAAGCAATGGTGTATTGTATCATATTTTATATATTATATAGATGTATTGACACAGTTTCTATGCAAATGTTTATATTAATAATATTAATATTTTAACATATTTTGATGTGGATGTTATCATATTTATTTTTTTGATCAAATTTGGAATACAAATTATATTCATGTATGGTTTATGTATTATTTTAGCATATGAATATAGGTGTGTGATTGATGTATTAATGAAAATGTATACAAAATTTCAAAATAATTTTTTTTACGTTTTCTATGCAAATTCAACGTAGTTTTGGACTAAAAAATTGATGCAATGCAGAACCTAGGAACACCAAATGGATGCAAAAAGTAGACCAAATAGACTCAAAATTTGAAACAAAAAAGGATGTAAAAAGACACAAAATCCAACACAAAAAAGTTCTCAAAATGACATATAATCTGATGCAAAAATAGACTCAAAAGGATGGAAAAAAATCCTTTGAGTTGCAAATTACAGATGCAAAACCTGGCATAGGTGGATGTAATTTATGACGCAATCAAGGATGTAAAAACCTATATTAGGACATAAAAAAATGACTCAAACATTATTTCTCTGATGCAAAAAAGGATGCAAAACCCATTAGACCAATTGCATCGAATTTTGCATTGAGAAAATGGAAAAAGAATAAAAATAACACATGAAAACAATGCAAAAAAGGATGCAAATTGGGCATAATTTAGTAGTGTACCTTTTATATCCATGTCTCATCCATACATAATATCGAATGGATAAACTCATTTTATCTTATTAATATAGTTATTGTAGGTAAATTTAGCTTGGTCAAGTATAGTATCCCACTATTTTGGTCTATCTATAACCAAACTTCTCAATAGATTGCATAAACTCCCATTGACTACTTTAGTTTATTCACCAATTATGGATGATATGTTGAACTAATAACCATTATTATACCTAATTATTTCGATAACATCTTCCAAAAATACCTCATGAAATTAGTGTCCCTATCTACTGCTATACACCTTGGTAATCCATGTAATCGTACTATTTCTTAGAAATATATTTGGTTGATGTGTAAAGCATTGTTGGTTTTCTTGCAACATATAAAGTATGTTATACTAGAGAATATATCCAACATTATGAAGATTTTATCATTAGCCTTTTGTATTCTTAATAATCTAAACATAAAATCCATGCTAATACCTTATGAAGGTTTGTTAGGGATTGATAATAGTTTGTGTAACCTTGCGTTCCTACTAGTTCTTTTTGCCAACTAATATGTTTTACATATTATCATAAATTTCTTTGTATCCTTTTAAAATATAGACTAACTATACTTTTTATTCAAATATATTAGGGTTTTATCTCTTTCAAATTATCCTTTAAGACATCTTATATGTAATTATATAATGAGGTTCTCTCTCATAGATCCTTTTGGGATACATAACTGATTCCTGAAAAGGAATCCTTCCTAGATGAAGAAATATTTTCATACTCTATGGTCTTTATTAACATGCTTCCCAAATATTTACATAATCATGATATCCCTTATACAAATCCTTCATGTGTTCTAAACCCATTGCTTCTGCTTTCATGATCTTCAATAACAAAGTTCTTATACTCAATGCATCTTCCACTCTATTAGATTATCCATAACTATGTTTGAGGATAAAGGTATAAATTTGAAATTAATCCACCCATTTGGTTTATCACAAACTTAAATTGTTCTTGATATTTATATATTTTAATTCTTGGTGGTCAATGTATAATATAAATTCCTTGGGTAAAATGAAATGATCCCATTTCTTTAATGCTTGCAAAATGGCATAAAACTCTTGTTCATACATTGAGTACTTATATTTTGGATAATCCAAATTCTAGATAAAGAGTGTTATAAGCCTTCCCTCTTATCTGAATACAACTCCAATTGATATGCCACTTGCACCACAATCAACTTGAAACACTTCCTCAAAGTTTGGGGTTGCTAATATTGGTTGTTTTATCATCCTTTGCTTCAACAATTGTAAACTCTTTTTTTCTTTAAGAGTTCATGTAAATATTTATTTCTTAATAAATGAGTCCAATTGTGTAAAAATTCCACTAAAGTTTTGATAAACTTCCTATATAAGCTTACCAATCCATGGAAGCTTCATGCTTGTGTTGTACTCTTTGGTGTAGGCCAATCCTTGATCACAACTACCTTGGTTGGATCCATCTCCAATCCTTCTTTTAGATCATAATTACCAAGTATATCAATTCTTAATTAACACTTATTAATATTGATGAATAACCTTTCTTCTCCTAGTTTCTCTAATATTTTCGTCAAATATCTCAAATTTTTATCCTTTTCCTTGTTGTATATAAGGATATCATCCAAATATACCACTATAAAATTTTCCAAGAATGGTTTAATCACCTCATTCATCAATCTCATGAAAGTAATAGGGATTTTGGTTAGCACAAAAGGAAAAACTAACTACTCATAGTGTAGTCGCTAAATAATGCACTCAGTGTAAATAAAGTTAATTAATCCACTATTGCTCTACAATGTAAGTATTGATGCATATAACAAAAATATGGTCATGACATGTAGCAGAGATATGATCACATTTGAATGTGTAGCTAATTATTTATATGTTATCAGAAGATAAAGACTACATTCACTAAGAAGCACACTACCAACATCATATAAGGAATACACTGCTAGCATCATGCGAGAAGCAAAACAACATATACAAATAAGAATGCAATGATGAGTGAATTGATAAATAATCAAATGACGAATATGCATGTGATATTTTAGAAAGATAAATGTACAAACTAGAATAATAAAGAAGTTACAATCCTTTGAATGATCTTCAATAATAATCCTTGGATAAGCCTTGAAAGGCTATTCTATTATGATTTGTCTCAATATCCGCTCATGAGTTTATAGGTCATTTAAATGATGCCTTTATATATGATATGACTTAGATATTTTGACCCCTTGTACATGCCACAAGGGTCAAATACATGGCCTACACCTCTTTTTACCATTTAAAATCCCTTTTTGAATAATACATCATTAAGGAATTAAAATAATTTATTAAATACATGAAAGTTCATTTTTAGGCAGTTACATTTGCCCATCTTTGGATACGTGATTGAAGCGCTGAAATTACATGTTCCAAGAAGTGTAGAAGAAATTTTTTTGATCTTTTGTTGATGTTGTATCTTACTGATGTTGACTTGGATGATGATGAGGGTCCTTATGTTCCCCTCCTTTTGGCTTGGATGCCCTAGGAAATATCCATGGTAGGTGCAACCAAGGTAAAAGCTACTAAAGAAACTACCTTCAGGAATACTATTTGGATGATTGTAGAAATCCATGCCCATGGTTGGGGTTGGAATATCTTGGATTCCTCCTTTATACTATTTTCATCATGAGTTCTAATTTGGTCATTCCATCGAGTTGGGTACCCAGGAATCCTATGCACTATCATCCATGTCTCGAAATAGAGAGGTGATTATTTGAATTAGTGAGAATACTGATGGAATCCACACTGTTGGTGGCCTGGAAGATAGTAAGCATACTACTGATGGTGTGAGATATGTTATATTTTCTTCTTTTCTTCTGGAGCAAGATACCTAAAATGAAATGTTAGCCATGAAAATAAAGATATGGATGTACAATAAGCTACATCATCCAAGGGAGATGATCCAATGTCAGCAACCTTACTTACAGCTACATCATCGATTTATCTTTTAAGTGAGTGAACTCTTACTAGCCGTGTCAATGGTCATCAATGATCATATGTTTATATTTCTATGACCTGAAGATAGTATACTTTGGATAGGTTCAAAGCAAAAACCATATAGATACATAATAAAATACATCATCCACTGGAGATGATCCAATGTCAACAAATTGCTCATGGCTATATCGTTGATTTATTTTGAAGTGAGTGGACTCTCACTAGCAATGTCAATGACCATTGGCAATCAAACATTTATATATCTATGATCCAAAGAAAGTATGCTTTGGATAGGTTCAAAGCAAAAACCATATAGATATACAACAAAATACATCATCCACTGGAGATGATCTAATGTCAACAAATTGCTCATGGTTGTATTGCCTATTTACTTTTAAGTGAGTGAAATCTCCCTAGCTATGCCGATGGTCATCGATGATCATATGTTTATATGTCTATGATTCGAAGACATTAACTAGTCCATATGTGTGTGTGTGTGCGTGTGTTTTCTTTTTTCTTTTTTCTTTTTTGCATCTTTGAACACACCATCGGCATCGTGCTGACAGTCAAGTAGGTTATCAATGTCATGGAATATGTTTATTTGGAAGAAAAAAAAAGTAATAATGCTCCTGTGTTAGATAAGAATGATTTGCAGGGAACAATGCTATGCATCTTTAAGCAAAAAAATGTGTAAGGTGGGTGGCATTGAAGGTTTTGAGATCCTCCTTGCCATCCATGGATGATAAACTATATGCTCTTGATCTTGTAGGATCAACAACAACATATGGGCCCAACCAATTGGGTTCAAATTTACCTTTAGTCTCATCATTAGCTACTATTTTGTTTAAGTTTTCTTTCAGGACTAGATCACCCACCTTAAATTCTTTAGCTTTAATTTTCTTATCAAATGCTCTCTTAAGCTTAGCATGATAAACCTTCTGATGTTCAATAGCTCTGATTCTCCTTTCATCAAATAACTCTAATTGATGTAATCTTGCTTTTCATGTATCTTCATCTAGAATATCACCTTGTAGGGAAATCCTTAATGAAAGAATCTCTAATTCAAATGGGACAATGGTCATATCCTCATATACTAATGAAAATGGAGTTCCTCCTAATTCTGTAAGCCCATAGTGCATATGGAAATTGCTCATGTCAATCCCTTTTATTTTTATACCATGTTTTGGCAAGAATACTCTTGAGTGTTTTGTTTGTTGCTTTAGCTTGGCCATTACCTTGAGGATAATAAATAGAAAAATTTGGTGTAGTATGAAATTTTTTACAAAATGATTGCATATCTGTATCCTTAAAATTTTGACCATTATCCATAGTCAATCATTGTGGCACACCTATGATTCCTGCAAAATAGAGAGGAGAACACAATGCCAAATAACAAAAACCCTCCCTATGGGCACATGTTGTAATGCCTAGAGCATTACTTATTTTAGACAAGATGTGTTAGAATATAATAGCTCAAATGCAAAGAGATAGGGTTGAGAGATATCCTTTTTAGCTCTTGTTGCTCCAAGAGGAAGGAAGTACCTAAAATGATCACACCACAAAGAGGGCTTCTAAATCCTAGGTACTTAAGAGCCTAGGATCAAGCTCTTGAGGTAACTCAATAGCTTGTAAATATTTTTAATCTTGAATCACCAAGGTAATAGAATGATAAATGATGCCTATGATAATGACTAAAAATAATCCTAATGCTAAAAATATTAATCAAATTGAAATTGAAAGCAATATTTGGGCCCAAAGGGGCCAAACCTAGGATGCACACTAGTATGCAACCATGCGTAAGACTATTCTATGGGAGATAAAAGGATACAATGATTACTTATTATTCCCAATATGTTCTTACACACCTATAAAAATAATGAAAGACAACATAAGCTAGCCCAAAATCTAAGAACATCAACAATACTTACCTCATTTGCCCGTACAACAATGATTGGGATGCACTTGTTGCCTTGGTAGGGATGAAGGTAGGATCCTTAATGACCTAGGTTGTAGGATTGATGACCAAGGAGTACTATTACCATAGTATTCTATCACAAATCCATTGGGAAGTTCAAAATTTGAAGTACAAGGTTAGCAAGAACAAGTAAGAGAGACCGATGGGAAATGATTTGAATTTGACTTTTAAGCTTTAGACAAGGTCCCATCGATGGGTCGATTAGGGTTTTAAACCTAATCGATTGATTGATCCACTAATTGATGGGTCGGTTAGGGATAGAGTTAAATTGGTGGTAACTAAGATGAAGTTACCAAAAATTAACTTCGTTGCCGTGTTGAAATAAGATAAAGAACTAATGTGATCATGATAAGATGTAAGATAGATAAGATCATTATGGAACACCTACGCTAGGTGCACAAATGATTTTGAGGTGTTTACATATGCCTCTTTTTGTATCGGTGTTCATGAGATGCTAAGTTCGATATAAAAATAGAATAAGTGATGTGTGTGCGATGTGATGTGACAGGTAAAATTGATGAGGTCGACATAGTCATGTCAAAGATACATATGGCTATAACATCTTATGATGCCAACACTATAATGTCATAACCAATGTACCTAAGAAAAAATGGGCTACAAGATAAGTGACACAATCATATCAAAAAATGCCTATGGCTATAACACCTCGTGGTACCAACACTATCATGTTGTAACTAGTCAGTACTACAAAATGAATAAAGTGCTAGAAAATAAATAATCATAAAATGAAAATCAAAAATCAATATAGGGTGGAATCGAACAACAAAAAATAAATGATCTCTGCTTTACCCTAGCAATTGAAGGGTGAAACAAAAATTAAAAATGATCTTTGCTTTACCCCAACAGTTGAAGGGTGAAATAAGAAATAATATAATCTCTGCTTTACCCCAACAGTTGAACGGTGAAGAAAAAAAATAAGAAATGATTTCTACTTTTCCCTAGCAATCAAATGGAATGATGAAAATAAAAATGATATCTGCTTTTCCCCAGCAGTTGAAGGGTAAAAATGATTAATCAGGATGAGAGCTAGTTTTAGCACATGACAGGATGTATAAGATCATCCTGAATGTTTAACTTAAGGTTGGTTTCAGCACATGATAGGCCATATAAAATCGAATCAAGAAGAAGAGAGGTGTAGGCTCATATACCTACGAAGCATTAGATTGTAGTATACAAGACTATGACACTCGATAAGATGATAAAAGATCTTTGCTTTACCCCACCAGCTGAAGGGAGAAGGATCATAGGCTCCTAGACC
>Ga0115848_100567_pt1 | contig 14849 bp, 7 predicted proteins | sample InSIn3gowninarea_FD_83862 | JGI IMG/M metagenome (GOLD analysis project Ga0115848, IMG submission 83862) | reverse complement strand
TCGGTTACTGGTTTATTCAGGTTAAAATTATCTTGTCTGGACACCATTTTGGGGATATTTTTTGTAATTTCCTTAATGTGTTGCTCTTTGTTTAGATTATTTTCCTTTGTGATGCCTTTGAAATGTTGAACCATCACAGCTTCAATATTCTTATGAGAGGTCTGAAGCTCCCCATTCTCATTCAATATCGAAGAGATTCTATTATGCGTTCTATTGGCTATGGTGGATTTGTGGAAAAATTTGGTATTTCGTTCACCTTCTTTGAGCCATTGAACTCTAGACTTTTGTCTCCAAAATATTTCCTCTTGTTTGCATAAATTCTCCCATTCTTGGTTGTATTTTTTAGCTTGCTCGCTTTTGACTTTATCAAAACCATCTTTGATCAATGCTTGGTTTAGTTCCTGTACTTTAATTTCCATTGATTTTTTATCTACGAAAATGTTACCAAAATCCTTCTTGTTCCATTCTTTCAGTTTGAGTTTTATGTGCTTTAGTATTTTATGAAGGAGGAACATTTTGGTGCCCTGAATTTGCAAATCTTTAGACCACCATTTTTCAAAGTTGTTGATGAAATATGGGTGGGAGAGCCAGATATTCTCAAATTTGAAGGGTCTATTCCTAGGAGAATCGAGCCCCTTGATTTCTAAATGAATCGGCTAGTGATTAGAACCTCCAAAGGGGAGAACACTTGCATATATTTATTTATTTGTGAGCATCAACTCCTCAGAGATCAAAAATTTGTGTAACTTGGAGGCGACCTGGGCATCATCACCTCTTTTGTTATTCCAAGTAAAAAGGTCGTTGTGCATTTCAAGTCAACCATTTTCATATCTTCTGTGAAGGATTGGAATGCTACTGAATCTTTACTTAGCATTCTAGTACCTCCTTTTTTTTCGAAAGAGATTTTATCATGTTAAAATCTCCTCCAATGACCCAAGGGATTTCTACATGTATTCTTGTGAGATCTACCAGGGAGTCAAGAAATCTGAGTTTCTCATCTATTATTTGAGGACCATAAACATTTGTAACCAGGAAGGTGTCCAATACCCCCACTGGTTGAATGATAACTGATAAATAATTTCTCGATGCCTCCGCATCTATCATGATGACTTTTTTTGGGATTCCATAGAGTGAGAATGCCCCCAGTTATGTTCTTTGCTTTAACTTCTAGACAAATTTACTAAGCCATTTGTTAGGATTTGTTTTAATTTCTGAATGGACCATTTTGTTTCTTGAATGAAGATTATGTCCGAAGTTGCTAGTTTCATTCTGTTACTTAGCATTCTCTATTTTCTTTTACTACCTAGAGCTTTGATATTCCAAGATATGAACTTCATAATTAAAGATTTGTAAAGGAGTAACTGGTTAGATCTTTCAACTTACCCGAATCTATCATTAGCTTTCCACACTCCATCAAGAGCTCATTTTGCCTTTTCTACCCCTCTTCTTTCCTGGATTTCTAGTAGCTAATCCTGGAGTTGATTTCATTGTTTTCACCCCTCTGTGCTCCTGTATGTGGATGTTTTTACCTTTTTCCAGCCATCGTTCTTGAGTTTTCCATAAAAATAACTATTGTATTCTATTTCATTCTTCTTGAGGCAGTGCAGCTATTCCTCCTTTAGTTCCCTGCATTAGGAATCCTTCCAGATCTAGGTTTTCCTTGTCGAGAATTTCTTGTAGTTTAAGATTTTCTAGATCTGTTTCACTTTGGGTCATTTCCTGGTCCAAATGGTTTTAATGTAGACTTTTTCAAAGCCTACTGGAATGTTGTCAAATAAGATATTTTGGATGTTGTAGAGGACTCCAGAAGAAGCAGGACCAGTCTGAAAGCCCTCAAAACCTCCTTCATCTCCCTGATCCCCAAATAGGATTCAACCCTGACTCTTGAGAAGTTCAGACCCATTGCTTTATGCAATGTGGTGTACAAAATTATTTCCAAGATTTTGGATAGCAAACTCAAACCTCTTCTCCCTTCTTTAATTTCAGAGGAACAGTCTGGTTATGTCAAAGGATGGCAAATCCTGGACAACATTATTCAGGCCCACGAGGTAGTTCATACGCTTACCAGCAAAAGGAAGGCTGGTATGATCATGCAATTAGACATTGCAAAAGCGTATCCCAAGGTGAACTGGATTTACATCAAGAAGGTCCTTACTGCTTTTGGGTTTAATCACCACTGGGTCAAATGGGTTATGGCTATGGTTACATCTTCCAACTTTTCAATTCTAGTGAATGGCTCGCCCTCAGATATCTTTATTCCTTCCAAAGGCCTCAGGCAAGGAGACCCACTCTGTCCCTTTCTCTTTATCCTCGTGATGGAAGGACTGGGTCGGTCCATTAAACATGCCAAAGTCTTAGGAAAGATCAGGGCCTCCAATTAACGGAGAATGGTCAAGCTATGACCCATCAACAATTTGTGGATGACACCATTCTGCAGGGTATCCCCACAGTCAAAGAAGCTTCAACGTACAAACAAATCCTCAATGACTTTGCCTTGGCTTCAGGTATGGAAGTTAATCTCTCTAAATCACTTTTTTTTTTCTTAAATACTAACATTGCTATTGAGAGGAATATTTCCAGAATTCTGGGCTTCCAAAGGGATTCCCTCCCTTCAAAGCATTTGGGAATTCCCCTTACAGCTAAACCATTGCACAAAAGTATCTGGGAACCGGTGCTTAACAAGATGCAAGACAAGGTCAAAAAATGGACTTTCAGATCGTTGAACCTTGCTGGCAGGTTGATTCTGACAAAGGTCATTCTGCAAGCTATCCTTGTTTTCTTTTTATTAGCCCTTCCAGCTCCCAAAGGGGTCTTACAGCAATTTAGGAATATCCAGAGATACTTACTTTGGGGTAAGGAGGAAACTAGGAAGAAATGGGCCCTAGTTTCTAGGGATAAAATATTTAAACCCAAAAGTCATGGAGGCCTAAGCTTAGATGATCAGGAGATTCTGAGTAACATTTTAGGAGCGAAGCTCTGGTGGAGATGGGTTAAAGAACCAGGGGCTCAATGGGCTAAAACCTGGAAAGAAAAATATGCAAGCTCCTGGCAAACAAGTGATCTTATAAGAATGTCTGGAAACATAAAATGCTCTTACATCTGGAATAAAGCCTGGGAAAATAGAAACCTAGTACAAAACAACAGTTTCTAGGAAATCAGAGCAGGAGACCTAGCTCTCTTCTGGGAAGCAAATGGCAACAAGAACCAATGATGTTAAGAGACGACTTTATAAGCCTTAAGCAGGAAACTAATTCCCAAGGATTAATAAAAGTTAAAGATTTCTGGAATCTTCTTCATGACTTCGTAAAGTGGAGAAACTGGAGAAAAATAGACTGCAGAGGGGACAAAACCATAAAAGCAAAAATAGAAGAACTCTTGAGCATGTTAAAACAAAGGAAGATCTTGGTAATAGATGGGCAGGATTAGATAAGATGGGGCCACAATAAAGAAGGTATCTTCAATATTAAGGAAGCAAAAAGAATTATTCTAAACCTATATCCATGTGTTTCAGCGAAGTCCTGGCAAAAACTTTGGAGCCACCAAGGATGGATGAAGATTAAGCTTTTTATGTGGTTAGTTCATCACAAGAAAATATTAACTTGGGAAAACATTCAGAAGAGGGGGGTTATGGGGCCCTCTAGATGTCAGTTATGTGAAGCTCAAGAGGAGACAATGGAGCATATTCTCAACAGTTTCACCTACACCACCAGGCTGTGGGATTCTTTTGACATCATTTTTCAATAGACAGACAGAGATAAGGGCGGTATCATTAATACCCTGAACAAGTGGAGAAAAACTTTTCGGAGTATGAAATCCTTAATTTGGCCTGGACCTTTGTGCCAAGCTTCATTATCTGGAATGTTTGGAAAGAAAGGAATAAAAGAATTTTCAAGGAAGAAAAAACTACTCCCCTTCGGTTGAAGGATCTGATCCTGAAGCAGATTAAGGAGACAGTTTCCACCACAGTGCACAGTCTTCCCAAGAATCCTCCCACAGTGATTGAATTGAGAATTCTCAAGCATTTGGGAATGCATGAGATCATTCACCATGGTCTTAACAGAAAGGAAAGAGGGTGGGAAATGGAAAAGGAGTTTTTGCATCCTCCACCGAAAGGTTATTTGAAATGCAATATTGATGGAGCTTCAAAAAGTAACCTGGGGACAACAGGTTATGGAGGGGTGTTAAGAGATGAAGAAGGTAAAATAATCTTTACATTCCACTATCATTTAGGCATAGCCACCAACAACATGGCTGAATTAATGGAATTGGAACAATGTCTAGAGCTTTTTAAACTAAATCACAGCTCAAATGTCATTATGGAAGCAGACTTGGAGATCTCTATAAATGCAGTCAAGAAGATCAGTTGTGGAACAGCACCAGAAAAGGTATCAAAACATTGGAGACTAATACAAGTGTACCAGAGAATTCAAAAACATCTCCTGAGTCTTTGAACTGTTAGCTTCAATCATGTTCAACGAAAAGCCAATAAACTTTTAGATTTACTGGCCAACCAAGGAGTTACTAATTCAGAATGCAGGATTGAGATGAAGTGGCAGGGGATGCCTCTAAGCAGGTTAAAAACTCTTTGCAATGAGCAAGCGGCAGAGGACAGAGAAATTTTTAAGTATTGGGCTAAAAGGGTTTAATTTACAGTCAGCGGATCTTTCTGCTGTGAGTTCTATTATCAGCTTTTGCGGGATGGACAGATGGACCGATCCCGCGCGGGAATTTCTCCTGCATTCCTCCTTCGAAATGGAAAACCAGGCTTTGAGTGGTATCTAGGCGATCGCGAGGCATTCAAATGGTAAGTGGTATAGGATTGTTGAGAGCGATTCCACTAGGCTCTCAACACGTGGCATGGGTGGGGTTCATAATACCACCATCCATCATGCCTTATGGCTTGTGCATCTTGGCTTTCCAATTTCTTTCCAAGCCGTTCATTTTTGTAGTGGGTCTTGACGGTCAAATTGGATCGTGCATTTTTGTGGGGCTGCTAGTATTATCAAACTTTGTGAGTTTATGATGGAAGGGATCGCAGAGTTCAACTTTGGGTCAGCGCTTACCCGTGGGGACCATTTAAAAGGTTAGCTTGTCCTTTAGTTGGTTCTAAGGGTCACATCTACGGTAGTATGCCCTTGATGTTTCTGCAGTCCATGACAAATTCCAATTTTTTGTATATATTGTAACATTACTTTTGGTTTAATGGAATAGAAGGACAGTCTCTTGCTTCAGCTAAAAAGAAAATGTGAGTGGTATGGTGTGGAGGATTATGTTTCACTTCATTATATATTCAAATTCTTAGATTTTTTTTTTTAAGTTACAAAGTTAATAAATAGTAATTAATTTTGTGAGTAGAGTTTTCAATTATTGAATTTATAATTAAATTAGATTGTCTTTATCAAAAGGAAAAGTATAATTAACTAAACATAACATTGAAAATGTATAAGTGGTATCATGTGGAGATTACTTTTCACTTCATTATAGATTCAATTTTTTAGATTTTTTTTTTTTAAGTTACAAAGTTAATAAACAGTGATTGATTTTGTGAGTAGAGTTTTGAATTATTGAATTTATAATTAAATTAAATTTTAGGTTTAGATTATTTAAAATGAAAGGGAAAAGACGAGCCTTTATACTATTTAACTATGATAAGTATACATATTTCATTCTCTCATTCTACATATCAACACTTATTTTAACTATTAAATCTATTCCAATAGTCTAAAAATATTAATAAAATATTTAAATTTAAATATTCTTAAATCCAAACTAACTCAAAAAAAAGAAAGATATAGATATTCCTAACATTAAAAACTAATTGATACTATTAAAAAAAATTAATATATATATATATATATATATAGATGGGGGGAATTGGAGTGTTTTTCAATATATATATATATATGGGGTTAAAAATTAATGGATATATATATATAGGGTTGGAGTGTTTATATATATATATATATATATATATATATATAGAGGGTTGGAGTGTTTTTTAGTTTAAATATATTATATCTTAATTTATATATGTAATTATTAAATCCATTTAATTTTATAGAAATATTATTTTCATTTAAGTCTAAATATTCTTAATTACTTGAAAAAAAATAATTTTTTAACCTCAATATGCTATATCTTAATTTACTTTTTGACTATTAAATCTAATTCATTAAATTATATAAAATAGTTAATAAAATATTTAAATCCAAATAATGTGAAATCAAAATGTTGTAAAACATTAAAATATCACTTAAAATTATAATCTATAGAAATTAAATATGTATTCAACCTAACATATTATTTTTACTAGTATGATGAGAAGGGAACATGAAAAATGCCTATCAGAGACCTCTTCCTTCGACCATTAGTGATGAGCTATCCCATATAGAAAAAAGGGCTTGAAATCATAAATAAGTGATACAAAGGGAGACAATAACATAACCATAATGAATTTTTTAGGGAAAGAAAAACCTTTATTAGTTTACAAATATAACATTTGGGTTTATTATAAGAATAAATGAATGATGTTGAATGTCGTTCACATGATATTTCATTTGTCGACGCTTTTCGAACCAACCAGTGTAGTTGATTGTCAGGACAAGTTGAAGAATCAAATGTAGCTTTGCATGTTAAATAGTTAGAGCAGAACATCCAACGGTTATAATTCTTGACCAGGTAACGACCGACTAAATTTGAGTGGGAACGGTTAGTTGAACTAGACTATAACTAATTATATTATTATTAAATTGTAAATGTTAAAGGATAACTAATTTATAAATATATATTAAAATAAATTAATTTTAAATTACTAGTTAGTAATAAAAGTTACTAACTAAATATAAAAATATAAATATTAGAGGATTTAAGGGTTAGAAAGAATAATTTAAAGTTAATTAATTGTTTATCGGCGTATTACCATAGATTGTTATCCAGCTTATTAATTAAATTAAATAAGTTAATTTAATTTAATTTGATTATTAAATAGATAGTTAGTTGTGTTCTTATTATATTAAAAGTTAAAGAGCCATATGAATATAGAGGTTTTTAAACTATTTTATAAACTATTGATTAAAATAAATTAATTTTAATTTAATAGTTAGTTATAAAAATTATTAACTATAAATATATAAATACTAGAGTGAATTGAGGGTTAGAAAGAATTTTAATTTTCTTTATTTATTTATTTTTTCATGATATAATTTTATTAATTGAATATTTAACTGTTAAATTAATATATTAACAAAGAATTATTTCAAGATTATTTTCCTTTTATTAGTTAAAATAAAAATTAATATGAAATAACTAATAACATAAACTAAATGCTATTAAAAGACCTCAAACTGTAACAACTACTCTTCAAATAAACAAGGCCACAAGCAACTACTCTTCAAATAAACAAGGCCACAGGGTACGGGAAACCAAGGGGAAATTTGCTAAAAAAGAAAACCAAAACAAGCTATAACCTCGGGGGAAGGGGCAAGGAGAAGGGAAGAAAACGACTAGGAAGAGATGGCCGGGATTTAACAACTACTGATCTTCCAACCATCCTCTCTATTGAGATTGCTCAAGGGCTTCTTAAATTTACGGTGATGGAAACGCAACACTCTAGCAATAACACTAGTCTCCGATACAGACATGATGATTGGTGATGGAAATGTGACACTCTAGCAATAACACTAGCCTCCTCGATACATACATGATGATTAGTTTTCTCCGCATGCTCTACCAAAGCGGAGGACTTGGTTCTCCTATGCTTAAGGTCCGCTGCAAGCTCACTAATCCCCTTTGATTAATGTGAGTGATTAATCTACAATGACAAATATAAAATTTCTTTTAAGAGATGAAAACAACCCTTATCCGACAGGGAGGAGATTAAAGAATGGGATTAAATTTGTCCACAACAGTTATCATAGTAATTGTTAAATGGCGAGGATTCCCAGAATTAATTTTTATTTTTTATTTTATTTTTTATTTTACTGAGAATAACTATAATTAGTTCTTTTTAATGACTTTAATAGACAGCCAAATCTGATTTCTGAGACACAGATTTCTGAGATTTATGTCTAGAAATTATAAATATGATCTGGGGCTGATTTTTGAGATTTATACGTGGAAATTATAAATATGAATGGGGGCTAAGTTCTGAACTTGTGAGAGTTAGGGATGGAAATTGAAAATATGAATTAGAACAAGTTATATTCCGCATAACCGAATAGACACGGGTTTTCTCCAAGAACGGAGTGAAACTCGTGTTTTTATTGTAGTGCTCAATGCCCTTTTAATAGCCACTGCTCAGCTTCTTGGGCATTAATTTGGACATTTTGACTGTGATTTACAAATCGCGATCTAATTTTGTTTGATATAAAAATTGGTTGGAAATTTGGAACGAAGGAATACATAAATCACTTTAACTTCGGCACAATTAGCTAGCAGCCAATCTTTTTCCTCAAGATGCAGAAATAAAAATATTTAAATAACCAAATACTTAAATTTCAATAATGTAAGAACTTGATTATCAATTTAGCTTCATGGGTTAATAGTTGTTAATATAATTTTAATATCTGCCGCTATAAGGTTATACGAGAATGTAATTGCCAAGATAAAGAGCAATGACGGGTGGTCGAAAGATATTAAGTGTAACATCAGAGTTAAACAAGGTTGGCCCCTCTCCCCTACCCTATTTGGCATTTACATCGATAAGCTCGAAGGCTATTTAGAGGAAGCAAGATGTGATGACACGATCTTAGCTGGGATAGTCATCATCCTTCTTCTTTATGTTGACGATATTGTTCTTTTGGCAAGGTGCCCATCTGATCTTGATAAGCAACTCAGGCTTCTTAAGGATTTCTGCTCTACCATGGGTATGACTGTTAACACTGACAAAACAAAAGTTATGATTATCAAATCCAATCCAAGAAGGACACTTACGCTAATTTTATGTATGACAATAATAACTTGGAGGAAGTGTATTCTTACAAGTACCTAGGAATTGATATTCATCACAAGCTCAACTGGAACCATAGCATTGAGAAAAGGATTAATGGGGGGTGGAAAGCTTATTTTGGTCTTGAAAATAATTGTAAAATAGCAAACCTCGTAATGTGGGATAAAAACAAGTTCCTCTTTGAAACTTTAGTCACTCCTGTTATCTTATATGGCTGTGAGGTTTGGGGTTGCAACATCTCCAGAGAATCATGGAGAAAGATTGAACAAATCCAGAAGTGTTTTATAACTTATAACCTGAAAATTAAAAGTAATACACCGTATCCTGTTCTCCTTATAGAAGCAGGTCTTTCCCCTATTGAGAGCCTAGCTATGCTTAGGTTTCTGTTGTACAAGCACAAACTCAATAACATAGATGATCATTCCAGCGAAAACCACCTAAGGCTCAATCGAGGGTGGCATAAAGACACAAGGGCCTGGTTAAACTATTGGGAGATCAACGAAAATGATGCATTGCAAAACATAAATAACATTAAAGATATTGTTACTTCTAAGTTCAAAGAAAAAATGTGGTGTGAGAAAGATTTAGCGGCTAAAAGAAAATTAAGTTATTATAAGAAGGTCATCAACCCCACCCTAGAAGATCAAAAGTATCTCTCTATTTTAACTAGCTCAAAGAAGAAAATTAATATAGCAAAGATTAGAACGAATTCTCATGAGCTCCATAGTGAAACAGGTAGTTGGGCGGTTCCTAAAACGCCATGGATGGAAAGGATCTGCCATATATGTGAGAATAGGAACATCAATGATGAAAACCACTTCCTCTTATAGTGCCCTACGTACAATCACATTAGATCTCAGTTTCACAATCTTTGTTACAATACTGACCTTCCTAGCCTTTTACAATGTCAAAATTATAGTGAGCATGGGAGGCTTCTCTTTTGAGCATAGGAATAAAATCTTAAATCAAAATAAATAATTTGTTTCTTTAGGTCCGATAGACCATTGTTTGGTCTCAGCGGATGTTAAACATCATCATCATCAATAGTTATTACTGTGATTTACTAATGGCATTACACTAATTTTGTTTGACTGACTAAGGATTTTATTGATAAAAAATGATACCAATATATTCACATGTACAAAATAAGATAACAAGACATTCAGGGAGGCCCAATTGAGCTTCTGACTGAGAAGTTTTTATTTTGGAAGGCTGAAGTTTGATTTCGAGCCTCTCAACTTCAAATCAATTAAAAACCCTTCAAGGGCGCAGATCTGCAATCTAGACTCTCATGACCAATTACCACATTATCACGGCAAGCAAACAAACAATGGATTGAAGCATAAGATGACAGCATCTTTGAATGACATCGTCTTATTACTAATGGAAATGAGAAAACTAAGCCTAAAAACAAATTGACATAGTAAATAACAGACAGCACTAATGCAACAGCATGACTTAAAGTATTGTATATATTCTGCGAAGGGCAAACATATTTTTCATCGCAGCAATGTTATTATTCTGACGTGGGTTCAATTTCAATACGTCAATACTTCAATTTCAATGATGTAAGGATGTAGGTTGAAGAGTGTTACCTGTCCCAGAGGCCCAAATTTACAGTTGAGCCATTAACGAGTACATTGACGCTGAAATTATAAAAAACGGTGGATACATAACCCTACAACACAGTTATATAAACCAATTTCATGGTCAAGTCATATGCATTCTAACAAACAACCTGTAGGTCAGATAGACAACTAACAACGTGCATAAAGCCAATCAAAGAATCTAAGGTCCAGCCAAAATGAACTTAAAGATCAGAATAAAAGGCAGAGAGCCAGAGGGTTCGGGGAACTTGTTGGTTGTATCAGGTGCGAAAGAGGCACTAAGAGCATCGATGGCTTGGTTATATAATGAACTGAACAGTTAACAGATTGAAAACCAGCTGGTGCGGGTGTTTCCTTGCGAGCCACATACATTATATATTATTGCGGTTGTTGCTCCAATTCTCTTGTATTTCTGTTGTCTCTTTCTCGATATGAACATATGGAAGGAAGAAAACTGTCAACGTCTCTTTTTATAAGTTAAACTTCTAATTTTTTTTATTAATTATTATTAACTAATAAATCTGACTGTTGTATTTTGTCCAATCCTCTAACATTAAATCTGAAGGAGGAGAGTAATGTAAAGTGGCATTGGGGAGATTAGGGTATAATTATAAATTTATAATTTTTTCACTATTAAATTGTAACTATATATCAATGTAAATTTTATTTTAATTGTTGAGTTATCTAGTGTTCAGAGATCAAATTTGTTGGTGTACAAATCACTTTCAGAGTACATAACATGAAAAATGTTTGTACTTAAGAAATAGATTTCTTATGTAATTTTTTATTGGTTAAATTACATTTTTTAATCTTTTAACAAATAGAATGTTTTAGAAATTCTCTTGGGAACTTGGATTGTGTGACTACACAGGTTAAGGTTTGCAATTCCAATAAACCTGTGCTACATTTTAGAAAAAAATGATTAAAAGATAAACTGAAAATAACCCAAAACATAAAATAGTGAGGCTATTTGGAACCTTTTAAAGTTACTTTATATAATAAATGCATATATGAATAGTTGACAAATATTTTATGTATGAATCATATTATCCATATTTTATTTGTATAGTGAAATATTTTATTTATGACCATATTGAATATTTTTGTTGTTAATAGTATTTTTTCTTAATACACATCAATTTTCTATTGAAAATTGAATGAATTACACATCTCACTCTTATTAGAAAACAACTCAATTATTTTACCTTTAATTACTTTTTTATTTGGGCATTGAAATATTTATTATAATATTTTATTTATTATCCTTATTGAATAGCTTTATTATTAATAATATTTTTTGAATATAACATATCAATTTTCTACTAATAATTTAATGAATTGCATATCTCCCTCTTATTAGAAAGAAACTCAATTATTTTGCTTTTAACTACTACTTCTTTTTTAATATTGAAATATGTTATTATAATAAAAAACACACATATTCAAATAGTTTATTTAAATTTTATTGCAATAGTTATAAAGAAAATATAATATTTTTTTAATCTTGGATTACTTTATAACTTTAAAGTTATATAAAACTATATCATTGAAATATTTTATTTATGGTTTTATGGTAAAAGTGAAATATTTTTATCACATCTTATTCATATTAAATTGTAATACTAACAAACAAACATAATATGTGAGATTATTAATGTTTTATAATGCTTTTAATTAAACTAACAAAATATGTATATTTGTTTATTTTTTATTTAATATATATTTTATTTTTATTCAGAAAAAATATGTCACTTCTACATTAAAAATTAACAAAATCACACATTTCTTTCATACTAATTATAGAATATACCTCTAAACATATTTATTTTTATTTTAAAATAATATTTTTTTAAATAATATAATATATTTCTAAAATTAATAATAATATTTAAAAAACAAAAATTTTCATATTTAATTATTTTAAATATTTATTAAAATATATTAATATGATTTTAGATACATCTCCTATTAAATATATCCTTAAATCAAAATAGCATTGCATATACTATCCCCTCCACCATCACTTAGTTGAAAGTTTGCGGTGAAAGTCATTGATGAGAAGATCTCAAATTTATTTAGTCATTATGCAGTTCGTTTAATAGTTATATTATTTTTTATTTATTACATCGTTGATATATGTATTTTTTTAATATAATGTTGGATATTAAAATATATATATTGTGTTTTTATATTTTTTATTTTTTTTTTTTTTTATAATTATAAAATATTATATATATATATATATATATATATATATATATATATATATATATATTAATTATTAATAAATTTTTTAATTATTTAAAATAATTAAAAAATAAAATAAAATTTTAATAGAAAATATTTTATCTTAATAAAATATTATTTTTAATTAATAAATTTACATATATTAATAAAAATAATTACATCCATTTAAATTTAAATCAAAATAATTTAATAATAAATTAAAATTAATATATATATATATATATATATATAATTTTAAAAAAAATAATCCATACCATCTTTCATCACATGTTGAAGATACATGTTCATAATTTAAATTAAAACCACAAGCTCACGCATTAAAGAATCGAGAGGAAAAATCGAATACAACTCATATAATAGAAACTAATTTTAAATAATAAATTCAATCTCTCAGTTCCTTCTAAATCTTAGAGTATTATTTCCATGGATTATATATTAAACGTGTAATTAAATATGTAATAAAAAAAAATAAAAAAAATATTAAATATATCTAGTTAAAAATAATTGAAACTTTTCTTAAAAAAGGTTTTAAATTATTAAATTTTAAAATATTTACAATACTTTTATTTAAACCCCCATGGGGTGAGACAAGGTTGGTGGACATAGTTTCTCACAGACAATATCTCCCATGAGCGGCTGTGAGGGGAGAAATTACTATCTGGTGTAGGCATTTGGGTAGTCATGTACCTTGGTTGATTAGATTTCTCACAAGGAGTGAGGTTAAGTTTTAGTAGAACGAGTTCTAGAAATTCACGTTGTTCTGGCTAGGGATATCGGGATAGGAAGGTGACAATTCAGAGGACTTTGGGTTCAAACCATCTCCACAGTAGCACGTTTATAATCTGTGTAGTTTTGTCTGGTTTGTTGTGGGTTTTATTGGCCTTGAGTTTTTTGCTGAGAGATATCATGTATATGCTTGAAGTATATAGGGTTAGTTATTTTCTTCTCATATTCATTAAACTCAGCGGCTCACAGGTGAGGAGCTTCACTTGGAGACTTCTTTTCCAATAATGCTCTACATCGTTCTCATTAAGCATAAAAAATATATAGTTTACAACAAATACGAGAGTTAGAACAAACTCCTAAAATGTAGGAACTAAATCCTAATTTAAGTCTTACGCATAACTAATGAACTGACTCTCTCCAAGAATACATTTCTCCATTAACTTTAACACTCCCCGTTAATGCAGAAAGGGTTCACTAGTAGTCCTAACATCTCCCTAAATAACTCAAATTTAATTCTTCCAAGAGGCTTGGTAAAAATATTTGCAGCATTGTCACGAGTATTACAATATTCAATATGGTAAGGGTTCACTAGTACTCCTAACATCTCCCTAAATAACTCAAATTTAATTCTTCCAAGAGGCTTGGTAAAAATATCTACATCATTGTCACCAATATTACAATATTCAATATGGATTTTCTTTGACTGAACCTTCTCCCTAACAAAGAAAAATTGCGTATCAATATGCTTTGTTTTTATGAAACACTGGATTATTTGCAAGTTTGATTGAGCTCTGGTTATTTGCAAGAAAAAGGAATCAATTTTATCATACCATGACGTGCGAGCCTAGTTTAGTCCATACAATTCTTTCTTCAATATACAAACTAAATGTTCCTCCCCATGTTTAACAAACCCTTCAAGTTATATTAAATACATTTCTTATTTTAATTCCCCATTTAAAAATGAAGATTTCACATCTAGTTGGTGTATCATCCAACGATGTTTGGTAGCTAAAGAAATTAACATCTAATTGTGTTTAATTTAGCTACTGGGGTGAAGGTTTCCTCATAGTCTATGTCTTCTTTCTGCAAGTACCCCTTTGCAACCAACCTAGTTTTATATTTGTCTATGTTCCCATTTGCTTTAGATTTAGGCTTGTATAACCATTTGCAACCTATGGGTTGTTTGCCTTCAGGAAGCTCAACTAGATCCTAGACTTTGTTTTTAAGTATTGACTCGTATTCCCCTTTGATGGATGCCTTCCATTCACTATATTGACTTACTTATTTATAATTAGAGGGTTCAACGGCATTTAACATACTAG
>Ga0115848_100566_pt1 | contig 14850 bp, 16 predicted proteins | sample InSIn3gowninarea_FD_83862 | JGI IMG/M metagenome (GOLD analysis project Ga0115848, IMG submission 83862) | reverse complement strand
GGAATATGGCATGGGGGTGATTGGCTGGAAGAAAGATTTTGTTTAGCCATGTCTATAGTCAGGTGGCACGTGGAAGTCCCGAACCTGGTCATCTTTTCCTATGTTTAATAAAAGTTAAGTTCTATTTGTTTTGTACTTGTTAATATGTGGCTTTCATGGTTGTTGTCTCATTTTTATTTTCATTTTTTAATATTGATTATAAGCATGGTTATATGACTGGTTATTGTCATGGTTATTTCATGTATTTAATTGCAACTGAAAGGATAATGGATGCAAGACCTAATTGATGTCAAAATATTTAAGGGAAGAGGGTGGTGATAATTCTTGTTAGGTCTCATATGAGTTATCAATAATTTATGCTCTGTCTTGTATTCATTTTCTGTAGAGTGCATTGATGCCAAGTGTTTGACAGAATGTCAGACCTGGTTGGGGATGGTTAGGCCTTGTCCTGTAGCTAGTTTTTATTTGTAAGTCTTGTCATTATGTAAATTATGGATTCTGAAAGTGTCATTGAGTTACGGGAAATGAAATGGGCTCTGGGCCTGAAAAAGTGGCTCAAATCTCAGAGACACAGATGCAACACCGGGAAGAAAAGTGCCTGGACGCATGCATACCCATGCTATGGGAGCGTATGGAGCCTTTTGGATGCATGCTTGTCCATATCAAGGGATTTTTCGAGGGTTTAATGGTATAAAAACTCAGTGGGACCTAGGGGATGGTTACTTGAGTGGTTGGGATGGTTCTTGGGAGTCCTATTCCTGATGTGGAAGGTATGTATGGTGTGTTTCCTTCGGTTCCACTTCCTTAAGGTGACTTAGGAGGTCGAATCATATCATAGTAACTTCTCGTCACATGTTTACCCTGGTTGGTTGGTTACTTGGGTAGATGTGGGAAGAGGGCGTTACAATATGTGGCTGGTAGCTAGTGGTGCTTTAAGACATATTATAGGAAATCATGGAAATATTACTAACATTATGGAAAGAAGACTATCTCAAAGGGTAGAGGTTGGAGACAACCACAACTATGCATTCAAAGGAGTTGGAAAGGCATCCATTGAGTTGGAATCTGGTAACAATGTCCATCGCAACAATGTTCTATATGTGTTAGGTTTGAAAAATAACTTGGTCTATATTTCATGTTTGGAAGATAAAGGAGATAGAGTAGCATTTGCGGATGGAAAAGTACTTGAATGGTCCAAGGTCTCTAGTATAGATGATGCTAGGGTTATTGGTATTCGTGAAGGGAGATTGTATAGGCTCGTGGGTCAACCAACTCAAGCTCTAGTGCATGGCGAAATTAATCCAAGTGAACTCTGGCATAAGAGATATGGTCACCTTCATTATAGAGCATTGCCTAAGTTGAATAAAATATTTTCAGGTGTTCTTGAATTGCATATAGATCATAAAATTGTATGTAAAGGTTGTGCACTTGATAACAATATTAAGAAGCCATTTCCAAGTAGTGACAATAGATCTAAAGAAGCTTTGGATTTGATTCAATTTGATGTATGTGGTCCTATGCCTATGATATCACTTGGTGGTTCACTATACTATGTGACTTTCTTTTATGAATTCTCTCATAAGATGTGGATCTATCTTAGGAAGATCAATGATGAAGTCTTCACCAAATTTCAGGAGTTCAAAGCTGAAGTGGAAAACTTGGCAAGGAAGAAGATCAATATTTTGAGATTTGACAATGGAGGAGAATACACCTTAAAAAAACTTGTGGCTTTCTGTGAGAAAGTTGGGATTAAGAGGGAGTTGATTATTCCCTATAATTCTCAACAAAATGGTGTGGTAGAAAGGAAGAATAGGTTCATTAAATAATCTATCAAGGCTATGATGCATGATCAATATTTTCTGATGTTCTTATGGGGAGAAGCATCATTGAAAGATATATACATTCAGAATAGAAGTTGTCATCAAATTCTAGAATATATGACCATTAAAGAAGTGTTCTCTAGAAGAAAGCCAAAGGTTTTGCATATGATAATCTTTGGTTGTCTTGTTTACATCCAGGTTCCTATGGATAAAAGGAACAAGCTAGAACCTTCAGGAGAGAAAGGTATATTTATTGGTTACAGTGAATAATCTAAGGCCTACATAATCGACATTCCAGAGAAGCAATAAATTGAGGTTAGTTGGGATGTCACCTTTGACGAGAAGGTTGAATATTGGAAGTCTAAGGAAGTTTGCATAGACTCCTACGATTAAGTAAAGCATGATGGTTCTAAGGAAGAATATTCAAGTTTTACAGAATGTACGAAAGATCTAGAAGGGCCTTGTGAACCTATAGAACCAGTTATTGTTATTGAGATTAGGAAAATACCAACATGGCTTAGATCTACATTGGAAGAAGCAGAGGGTCACACTGCTCCAGATGACACATCCAGATAAAGCAAGAAACCTAGAAGATTTTCCAGTTATAAAACCCTTATGACTAACCTTATTGATGAAAAAACTTCCACTCATGAAGAAGCAGCTAGCCAACAAGTATGGAAGGAGGCCATGAATGAAGAATACCAATCCATCATGAAGAATGATGGCTAGGATATTGTGCTAAGACCAAAAGGGAAGTCAGTGGTGACTTCCAAGTGGATATAAGCAGGTTGCAGATGAAAGTATCGATAAATACAAGGAATGATTTGTGGCTAGAGGGTTCTCCCAAAAGGAGGGATAAGATTATGATGAGACCTTCACTTCAGTTGCCAGGTAGACCTCCATTATATCGATTATTTCTCTTGATGCTTCGTTGGGATGGAATTTACATTAGATGGATGTGAAGATTGCTTACCTCAATGGTGTAATTGAGGAAGATGTGTACATAGAGAATCCTTAAGGTTTTGGAGTGCATGGAAAGGAATCTCACATTTGTAGGTTGAAAAAGGCCTTGTATGGACTCAAGCAAGCTCTAAGAGCTTGGTATGCTCGGATTGATAGCTACCTGATGAGACATGGATTTACCAAGAGAGATGTTGATCTAAACCTCTATTTCAAGGTTATGAAGAATACACATGTAATTCTATTTCTACATGTTGATTATTTGTTTTTGATAAGTGTTGAGCCTCTCATCATTTAGTGTAAGAGGTAGTTGGCCTCTGAGTTTTATATGAAGGATCTTGGCTCGATGCATTATTATCTGGGACTATAAGTATGATAAAAGACTGGAAAAGTATTCCTTGGTCAGGGAGAGTATGTTATTGAGATGCTTCAGAAATTTGGCATGATGGACTATAAATCGATGGCAACTCCCATGATAACTAAATTAAATAAGTTGAGAGGATTTGAATCCAGATTGGTAGATCCATCTATGTATCAATGGTTAATTGGCTTGTTGATGTATTTAGTTAATACTAGGTTGGACATTTTCTTTGCAGTGAACACGTCGAGCCGGTTCCAGGTGGAATCGAGACATGAGCGTTAGATTGCAGCAAAGCACATTTTTAGATATCTACATGGTGCTATGAACTATGGTTTGATATGTCTCGTAAATAATGATGTACAACTTCAAGGATATATAGATGATGATTGGGGAGGGAGTGATGATGATAGGAATAATACTTTAGGGGTTTGCTTCAGTTTGGGCTCCGCTCTGATATCTTATATGAGTAGGAAGCATAGATATTTCATACTCAACATTGCAAAAGAAAAATATATTGCAACCAATGAAGCATGTATCGAAGCAGTGTGGCTTCAGAAATTGTTTGTAGGATTGTTCGACCAGGAGTTGGAATGGACAATGATATATTTTGATAATTAAAACTGTGTGAAACTTTCAGAGAATCATGTGCTCAATGATAGGTCAAAGCATATTTAGATCAAGTACCACTAAATCTGTGACATGGTAGAAAGGATAGTAATAAGGCTCAAATACATCTCCATTGATGAGTAGACAACTAATATTTTGATGAAGTCGTTGTCCAAAGAGAAGTTTGTGTACTTCAGGGACAAGTTGGGGCTTGTGGAGATTACCCCTCTCGTTGGTAGGGAGTGTTGATGTGACAACAGTATGGATGGACATTTTCCTTATAGGGAGAATGGTTCGAGAGGCCTAGCGTGCTCCTTAGATAGGGTTGAGTGAGTGCCTCTCAAGGAAGAGACTCAAATTACTCCCCATTTAGGGTTTATTGTGGTCTCTCAGCATCGAGACCTAGATTACTCCCCAGTTAGGGTTGATTGTGGTCTCTTAGCATCGAGACCTGGATTACTCCCCATGTATGGTTGGGTATGGTCTCTCAACATCAAGACCCAAATTACTCCCCATGTAGGGATGAGTGTGGTCTCTTAGCATCAAGACCCATATTACTCCCGATGAATGGTTGAGTAAGGTCTAGACCCAAATTAGTCCCTAGAAGGGTTGAGTGAGGTTTGTTAGCATCAAGGCCCAAAGTGCTCCCTAAGAGGCTTGAGTGAGTACTCCACAGGGGGGTTGAGTGAGTGTCATAACATCTTGGCCTAGGAGAGGCCTTTGGATTTGAGGACCAAATTACTCTGAGATAGTGTGTCCTGAGATGCTAATGATATGCCATGGGTCGGGTACCAACCAGGATATGAAAACTAGTGGATGTTGGTGATTAGATAATGATATTGGAAATGATGATTTCTGTTAGGTCCCTATAATACTAGTGGTTACCCCATTAGTATTGTAGTTGCATCCCTTATTAATATTGTTGTGCCCGTATTGTCCCCATATTTTTATTACTGTGCCCCATAGAATCCCTCTATTGTTATTTTTGTGGCTTTATATTATTATTGTTAGGTTGGTTGGGTTATATTGTGACTCCTTAGACTCCTAGATATAGAAAGGAGGTTTTGTCATTTGACTCATCCAAGAATTGTTCATTTATGTAATGTAAAGGAGGTTTCCCCCTCGAAGAGGCTGAATTCTAAGGCATTGATCTCTCTTTTCTATCTTTTTGTGAGCTGGTTTCATAACATTTGGTATCCGAGCTTTGGATTCAGGGTTTCGCTGCTCCAAATAGGTCATTGTGGCATTTTCGCTATAACTTTTTTTCTGCAACGTTTCAAAAGCAAAAAAAAAATCTGTTTGAGATGAAATCGCACTGAACCTCAGGTCCGAATTTCAAAGCTTTTCGCGCTATATTTGCGGAGATATGATCTGAGGAAGTTGGTATTTTTGCAGACTCCTGAATTACATTCCAAATAGGTGACCTGGGGAAAATAATCATAACTTTCTCTCTGAGCATTGGATTGAAATTTTGTAAGAAGGTACAGAAAGAGGACGGATTGTAGTTTCTTGTATATATTTTTCAGTGGAAAAGGTTGAAATAGTGACACGTGGCACTTCATACAAGTTCGCTTTTCTGGAAGGGTCTATAATCAGGTCATCTGGGGAGATTGTGCATAACTATTTCTTGGAGAATCCAATTTGGATCAGATTGGTGGCATTGGAAAGAGGACGCAAAGGGCTACTACAGGTCGCAATTTCCGAACTGGATGATCCGAAATTACAAAGATACATCAAATTCAATATCAAGCTCCTACAAAGTGAAAAAAGATGTGTAGTTTTTTTTTAAATTTTTGCATAAGCTTGGTTTGAAAAATTAGTTTGAAGGAATTCAAAGGGCATAGTAAAGCATTAGTATTGGTAATTGATGCCCCAAGGAAAGAAAATGCAAACACCTAGTAAGCAACCTGAAAACTCTAGCATGACTCATGAAGAAGAGGAAGAAATGCAACATGATATATCAAAATTACGAGACCAAGTGCAACATTGTCACTTGCACAAAAAACAACAAAATCTAAGATGGATGGTTTAAAGAAAGATGTAGAAGCTAAGATGGATAGTTTAAAGAAAGGTGTAGAAGCTAAGATGGATTATTTAAAGAAAGGCATAGAAGCTAAGATGGATGGCATGGAAGCTAAGATGAATGGCATGGACGCTAAAATGGATGGCATGGATGATAAGATGGAAGAATTGAAGATAAATATGAATAAGTTGCTACAAGAAATGGTCACTAATGGTGAAAGGGTAGTAAAGGAGACTCGTGATGAGAATAAAAGAAATGTTAATCATGATTCCATAGACTCTAATGTTGGATCGAAGACCCATCATATTCCAAAAATCGATATGAGGAAGTTTGATGGCAAGGATCCTGCAACATGGATATTACAGATGGAGCAATTTTTCGATCTCAATAATGTGCAAAAAACACAAAAGGTATGTATTGAAACTTTATATTTGGAACCAAATCAATTTGTATGGTATCAATGGCTTTTCTCTCGTAAACAAATTATCACTTGGGCAATTTTTATGGAAGAATTGACAGCACATTATGAGGATACAAAAAGCAACACCTTTTTTAGCCAATTGATAAGTCTCCAACAAAAGGGTTCAATAATGGAGCACATTGAGGAGTTCCAAAAATTGAACATAAGGGTAAAAAATATTCTAGAGGAGCATAGGATTGATGTGTTCATAGGGACTTTAAAGGATAATATCCAATATGATGTTCGCCTTTGGGAACCTGATTCATTAGAGAAGGCATTCAGGTTAGCAAGAAAAATGGAAAGCAAAATTATGGCAACCAGGAAGCATACCAGTCACAACTATAAAGATGGAATGTTTTTACCCCAAGCCTTCCACAACCTATAAGGTTGACACCACAACAATTGGAAGAAAAAAGAGCAAAAGGGCTTTGTTACAGTTGTGATAGCAAATACACTAAAGGTCATAAGTGTGATGAGAAGAAATTATTCTACATAGATTGTGAAGAGGAAGAAGAAAATGAGCAAGAAAGGTCAAAGGAAGATGATATACTCCAGGAACAAAGCCTAGATAAAGAAGAAATGAGTCCAGCCATATCTTGTAATGCATTGAATAGAATTACCACTCCTCAAACCATAAAGATAGAAGGACAAATCAAGAAGAAAAAGGTAATAGTGTTGATTGATTCAGGAAGTACCCACAATTTTATTCATTGTAAGGTAGCAAAAGAATTGAATTGCTTCCTATATCCAGCACTAGAGTGTCAAGTGATGGTTGCAAATGGAGGAATGATAAATTGCTCTAGGAAGTGCCATAATATCAAGCTATCCATGGGAGAATATGTATTGACTAGCCCAATGCTTTCCATTCCAATGGGAGGTGATGATGTTGTACTAGGAGTCCAATGGCTACAATCCTTGGGTACAATAGCTTTTAATTTTCAAGAACTTTTCATGAAATTTTCTACGAAAGGAAAGGAAGTTGAATTAAGGGGTATTGCAGGGAAACCAGGAAAGATAATCAACTCTAATAGTATGACAAAGCTTCTAAAAAAGGAACAAAGAGGTGTAATTGCACAATTATGTTTGCTAGATGTTTCCACATCAGAATCATATATTTCTCCAGATCTCCAAAAAGTCTTGGAAAATCATTCCAAGGTATTTGAGACTCCCAAAGGTCTCCCACCTATTCGTGATCATGATCATGCTATTCATCTGATTCCAGGAAGTGTTCCTCCAAACATCAGGCCGTACAGATATCCCTATGCCCAAAAGAGTGAAATTGAACATATGGTTGCAGAAATGCTAGAGGCTAGTATAATTAAACCTAGTCAAAGTTCTTTCTCTACTCTAGTAGTATTGGTGCACAAGAAGGATGGATCATGGCACATGTGTCCGGATTATAGGGAGCTCAACAAGCTCACTATTAAAGATAAGTTTCCCATTCCTATCATTGATGAATTACTGGATGAATTGCATGGATCAATTTACTTCACCAAGTTTGATCTTCATTTAGGATATCATCAAATCAGAGTGAAGACTGAAGACATTCTGAAAACATCATTTAGAACTCATGAGGGTCATTATGAATTTTTGGTCATGCCTTTTGGCCTTACTAATGCACCTTCTACATTTCAAGGTTTGATGAATTCCATTTTCAAACCCTTCCTTAGAAAATTTGTGTTAGTATTTTTTGATGATATAATAATCTACAACAAGTCTTGGAAGGATCATGTTGAACATGTTGATAGGGTGCTACAACTATTGGAGGAGAAACAATTATATGCAAAAAGATCCAAAATTTTCTTTGGAGTACAAGAGGTGGAATATTTGGGTCATATTGTATCTCATGAAGGAGTTAAGGTAGACCCTAGCAAAATTAAAGCCATTAAGGAATGGAAAATCCCCACATTCATAAAGCATCTGCGAGGATTTCTCGAGTTGACAAGGTATTATCGCAAGTTTGTTAAGAATTATGGGAGAATAGCAGCACCTCTAACAACATTATTGAAGAAAGATGCATTTTCATGGACTCCAAAAGCAACAAAGGCTTTTGAACATCTTAAAGAGGCAATGTGCCAAGCACCGGTCTTAGCTACATTGGACTTCACAAAAACCTTTATTGTCTAATGTGATGCTTCAAGAAATGGAATTGGTGCTATTTTAATGCAAGATGAAAGACCGATTGCTTTTGAAAGTCATCCAATCAAGGGAAAGTTTTTACACAAAGCTATTTATGAGGAGGAAATGTTGGCAATACTAGATGCACTTAAGAAATGGCGACCCTACCTAATGGGAAGACACTTCAAGGTAAAAACGGATCATGATAGCCTTAAATACTTTTTAGAACAAAGATTATCCTCTGAAAAGCAACAAAAGTGGGTCACAAAGATGTTGGGTTATGACTTTGAAATCGTCTACAAAAAAGGGAAGCAAAATGTGGTGGCAGATGCACTCTCAAGAAAGGATGAGGATGTCGAAGCACTTTGTGCGCCATTTCTATTATCCAACCAGATTGGATAAACAAAGAAAGGGAGGAATGGAAGAATGTTGAAGAAGTGTGGGAACTTATTCAAAAGTTACAAGAAGATTCCAGTACATCTAATACATTTAGTTGGCAAAATGATTTGTTATGGTACAAAGATCGCTTATACCTCTGTAAGAATTTGCAACTCAAACGAAATATTCTTATGGAATTGCACACTTCTCCCTTAGGAGGGCGCTCAGGATTTTTAAAAACTTACCATAGGGTTAAGAAGGATTTTTTTGGGATGGCCTTAAATCCGATATTCAAAAGTTTGTGGCGGAATGTTTGGTTTTCCAACAAAATAAAGTTGAAACAATTAAGACCCCAGGTCTATTACAACCTTTATCCATTCCAAGCCAACGTTGGGAGGAGGTTTCAATGGATTTTATCACATGTTTACTCAAGTCTGAGGGAAAGAGTGTCATCATGGTGGTAGTTGACAGACTTACCAAGTATGCACACTTTTGTGCATTATCACATCCATTTAAAACCAGTACAATTTCTACTGCATTTATGGAAACAATTCAAAAGCTACATGGAAACCAAAAGATTATTGTAAGTGATAGAGATCCCATTTTCACTGGAAATTTTTGGACATAATTATTTTCTTGTCTGGGTACTCAGTTAGCTCATATCTCATCCTATCATCCTCAATCTGATGGGCAAACTGAGATAGTAAACAAATGTTTGGAAGGATATCTTTATTGCTTTGTATCTGATAAACAGACACAATGGTTCAAATGGTTGCCTCTGGTTGAATGGTGGTATAACACTTCCTTCCATACAACAACAAAAATGAACCCATTTATGACACTTTATGGGTATCAGCCACCATCCATCACATCATATTTAAGAGAAAATTCTAAGGTTCAAGTAGTGGAACATCAAATCGAACATCAACAACAAGTCCTCCAGCTCTTAAATGATAACCTCGTGTTGGCACATAATAGAATGAAACAACAGGCAGATCAACATCGCATCGAAAGAAGTTTTGATGTAGGTGATTGGGTTTTCCTACGGCTACAACCATATAAGCAAATGTCCCTCAAGCAAGCTAAGAAGGATAATAAATTATCACCAAAGTATTATGGTCCGTACAAGGTGTTGCAAAAGATTGGTACTATGGCATACAAATTGGAGCTTCTTGCAGCATCTCGAGTGCACCTAGTTTTCCATGTTTCATGTTTAAAGAAGGTTATAGGCGACAAGCTCCCAGTTCAAACAATATTGCCAGAACTTGATGAGGAAGGAGAAATTATATTGGAACCAGAAGCAGTCACAGAAATAAGAACTCGACATCTACGAAATCGATCAATTTCAGAGTATCTCATCAAGTGGAAGAACTTATCCGCTGAAGATTCCACATGGGAGGATGAGAATTTTATACAGAAGCATCAAGAACTACTCAAGCGTTGAGGACAACACTTTTTTTGAAGGAGAGGGGCATGTTAGGTCCCTATAATACTAGTGATTACCCCATTACTATTGTAGTTGTATCCCTTGTTAATATTGTTGTGCCCTTATTGTCCCCATATTTTTATCACTCCTTAGACTCCTATATATAGAAAGGAGGTTTTGTCATTTGACTCATCTAAGAATTTTTCATTTGTGTAATGTAAAAGAGGTTGCGCCCTCGAAGAGGCGGAATTCTAAGGCGTTGATCTCTCTTTTCTATCTTTTTGTGAGCTGGTTTCATAACAATTTCATACAACCTTTTCTTAGAGAAATATGTCAACTTGAGAATATCTATGACAATCATTATGAATACCTCCCTAGTTAAGAGGGAGTGTTGAATTGTGTAATTATGGTCGATCTTCATAATATATATTTTGCCCTTGATGTATTTATATTGATTATTGTAAAGCATATTTTAAATGCTCGAGTAAAAGGAAAAATATATTTTGAGTCAAATCCCATTTGGAATTTTAAAAGAACAAAATTTGAATTTTTGAAATTGAAATTTTTGGCTCTTAGTTTGTAAATTTGGCCTCCCTCCAAGTCAAGTCAATCGTACCCGAGTCACATCCATTTGACCCACCCAATTCACTATATAAAGGTAGCTAGACCTCCTCCTCAATAATCCAATTTGCACTATCTCAAGCATGTCTCAAGAAAGATGATTTTTGGGCACCCTAGCGAAAAAAAAAAAAAAAAAAAAAAAAAAAAAAAAAAAAAAAAAATATATATATATATATATATATATATATATATATATATATATATATATATATATATATATATAGATATAGATATATACATATATATATCTATATCTATATATATATATCTTCTCTAGATCACACGTGTGGAAGGATTCTTTCTATCTATCTCTCTCTCTACAGTTCAACTTTTTTTGGAAATTTCTGTTACAGGGGGCCGAAATTCTAGATTCTGGCAATTGGAGGAGGGTCAAAATTCTAGGGCAGATCAATAGAGCGAAGTGTTAGATCAAATTGGTAGACATGAATTGGAGGGTTTGACCATAGAATTGTTGAAGGTCAATTTGACCTAGTTGATGACTAGAAGGTCTAGGTGTGTCTCTTGTTGAAAGAAATAATTTCTCTATTGAAAACATTGTTGGGTTTTTTCCCTTAGTGGGTTTTCCCAAGGTAAATCTTGTGTTCTCTTTGTGCATTATGATCTCTAGTGTTCTAATATGTTTGTATGGTTGAATTTCTGAAGTATAACTACTTAATTATATACTAGAATATTTAAAAGAAGATGAACATCATTAGAAGTAAATATCAGTTTTAAAAAATATTGTGCTTGTATCTATTACACTTGAAAAATCAAGAAATGTGAGTATGGTTTAGGTTGGAGTTGACCTCTGTCATTTTGTGCTCAACGCCTTCCCGAGCCTCTTCCTTATTTGAGCGTTGACGAGCTAGTAGATTTCTAATTGCCCAATGGGCATTATTGATGCGTCTGTGTTCCTCTGTCTCTATAGTAACCACTAGTCGATGAATGTGCAACAAAATGTCCTGATCAAACTGCTCCTCCTCTTGGCCATGCCAGGGAAGGAGAGGTGGGTGTCCTCACCCTTTGCCACTTTGCTTGAATCAACCACATTCTCATACCATACTTTTTTGCCTTATGTGTCAGAGATTCCTTGTTTTGAATTCACCTGCTTTGCCACTCCCACCATAGTGAGATGCCCACACAGTGAAATGTTGGAGAAAATGTTTTAACTGGAGTAGGGTTAGTTAATGATGAGATCACGTTCCATATCTGAAGAGGTGGCTTAGGATGCCATTGAGTGTCCTTCGCTGTGGAATATTGAATGAGACCTGCGGTGCATGGTTGCCACCCTGTGTCAAGATTTATAGCTTGCCACTTACCTGTCATACAACATCTAAGAGAAATAATCGATATAATGGAGGTCTACCTGGCAACTGAAGTGAAGGTCTCATCATAATCTTATCCCTCCTTTTGGGAGAACCCTCTAGCCACAAATCATTCCTTGTATTTATCGATACTTTCATCTGCAACCTGCTTATATCCACTTGGAAGTCACCACTGACTTCCCTTTTGGTCTTAGCACAATATCCTAGCCATCATTCTTCATGATGGATTGGTATTCTTCATTCATGGCCTCCTTCCATACTTGTTGGCTAGCTGCTTCTTCATGAGTGGAAGTTTTTTCATCAATAAGGTTAGTCATAAGGGTTTTATAACTGGAAAATCTTCTAGGTTTCTTGCTTTATCTGGATGTGTCATCTGGAGCAGTGTGACCCTCTGCTTCTTCCAATGTAGATCTAAGCCATGTTGGTATTTTCCTAATCTCAATAACAATAACTGGTTCTATAGGTTCACAAGGCCCTTCTAGATCTTTCGTACATTCTGTAAAACTTGAATATTCTTCCTTAGAACCATCATGCTTTACTTAATCGTAGGAGTCTATGCAAACTTCCTTAGACTTCCAATATTCAACCTTCTCGTCAAAGGTGACATCCCAACTAACCTCAATTTATTGCTTCTCTGGAATGTCGATTATGTAGGCCTTAGATTATTCACTGTAACCAATAAATATACCTTTCTCTCCTGAAGGTTCTAGCTTGTTCCTTTTATCCATAGGAACCTGGATGTAAACAAGACAACCAAAGATTATCATATGCAAAACCTTTGGCTTTCTTCTAGAGAACACTTCTTTAATGGTCATATATTCTAGAATTTGATGACAACTTCTATTCTGAATGTATATATCTTTCAATGATGCTTCTCCCCATAAGAACATCAGAAAATATTGATCATGCATCATAGCCTTGATAGATTATTTAATGAACCTATTCTTCCTTTCTACCACACCATTTTGTTGAGAATTATAGGGAATAATCAACTCCCTCTTAATCCCAACTTTCTCACAGAAAGCCACAAGTTTTTTTAAGGTGTATTCTCCTCCATTGTCAAATCTCAAAATATTGATCTTCTTCCTTGCCAAGTTTTCCACTTCAGCTTTGAACTCCTGAAATTTGGTGAAGACTTCATCATTGATCTTCCTAAGATAGATCCACATCTTATGAGAGAATTCATAAAAGAAAGTCACATAGTATAGTGAACCACCAAGTGATATCATAGGCATAGGACCACATACATCAAATTGAATCAAATCCAAAGCTTCTTTAGATCTATTGTCACTACTTGGAAATGGCTTCTTAATATTGTTATCAAGTGCACAACCTTTACATACAATTTTATGATCTATATGCAATTCAAGAACACCTGAAAATATTTTATTCAACTTAGGCAATGCTCTATAATGAAGGTGACCATATCTCTTATGCCAGAGTTCACTTGGATTAATTTCGCCATGCACTAGAGCTTGAGTTGGTTGACCCACGAGCCTATACAATCTCCCTTCACGAATACCAATAACCCTAGCATCATCTATACTAGAGACCTTGGACCATTCAAGTACTTTTCCATCCGCAAATGCTACTCTATCTCCTTTATCTTCCAAACATGAAATATAGACCAAGTTATTTTTCAAACCTAACACATATAGAACATTGTTGCGATGGACATTGTTACCAGATTCCAACTCAATGGATGCCTTTCCAACTCCTTTGAATGCATAGTTGTGGTTGTCTCCAACCTCTACCCTTTGAGATAGTCTTCTTTCCATAATGTTAGTAATATTTCCATGATTTCCTATAATATGTCTTAAAGCACCACTAGCTACCAGCCACATATTGTAACGCCCTCTTCCCACATCTACCCAAGTAACCAACCAACCAGGGTAAACATGTGACGAGAAGTTACTATGATATGATTCGACCTCCTAAGTCACCTTAAGGAAGTGGAACCGAAGGAAACACACCATACATACCTTCCACATCAGGAATAGGACTCCCAAGAACCATCCCAACCACTCAAGTAACCATCCCCTAGGTCCCACTGAGTTTTTATACCATTAAACCCTCGAAAAATCCCTTGATATGGACAAGCATGCATCCAAAAGGCTCCATACGCTCCCATAGCATGGGTATGCATGCGTCCAGGCACTTTTCTTCCCGGTGTTGCATCTGTGTCTCTGAGATTTGAGCCACTTTTTCAGGCCCAGAGCCCATTTCATTTCCCGTAACTCAATGACACTTTCAGAATCCATAATTTACATAATGACAAGACTTACAAATAAAAACTAGCTACAGGACAAGGCCTAACCATCCCCAACCAGGTCTGACATTCTGTCAAACACTTGGCATCAATGCACTCTACAGAAAATGAATACAAGACAGAGCATAAATTATTGATAACTCATATGAGACCTAACAAGAATTATCACCACCCTCTTCCCTTAAATATTTTGACATCAATTAGGTCTTGCATCCATTATCCTTTCAGTTGCAATTAAATACATGAAATAACCATGACAATAACCAGTCATATAACCATGCTTATAATCAATATTAAAAAATGAAAATAAAAATGAGACAACAACCATGAAAGCCACATATTAACAAGTACAAAACAAATAGAACTTAACTTTTATTAAACATAGGAAAAGATGACCAGGTTCGGGACTTCCACGTGCCACCTGACTATAGACATGGCTAAACAAAATCTTTCTTCCAGCCAATCACCCCCATGCCATATTCC
>Ga0115848_100564_pt1 | contig 14866 bp, 9 predicted proteins | sample InSIn3gowninarea_FD_83862 | JGI IMG/M metagenome (GOLD analysis project Ga0115848, IMG submission 83862) | reverse complement strand
TCTAGCGGTCTCGCCCAACATTGATTTCTCTATCATCGGAGGGTGAGAGAGAGAAGGAAGGTTATACCTTCCCCCCTCGCCAGTAGAACCTTGCGGAATTCACCTTACTTCATCTTATCTTACTCCGCTCCTAGTCATTTCCAGGGGTAAGTGCCATACAGGAACAGGAATGCCGGAGGCATCCTCTTCAATTTACTTATCGGGTGGGGGGGCTTATGGTCGAGCCCCCTAAAGGGTCCTTATCAGTCGAGCCCCCTGTCGGGTCCTTGCACTAGGAAGCGCAAGCCCCTCCGGGACCTCTCCCGTTGGTCATTCTTTATATATGTCATAACACTAGATTCGGTGTTCTAAGAATGCTGAAAACGTTCTTCCAGTCATTCTTTATATATGTCATTACGCTATCGAAGAATTGAGAAAAGAATCGATCAATCCGATACGAGTTGACAAGGTCAATCCTTCGACAACGCTTTAGTTCGACCAGTGATTCCAGTCATGAATGAGATCTATTATATATGTCATTATGCATTTATTTCCTGGCCAACCAAGACAATGGGTCATAGAAGGGTTCGTCGATGGATAAGAACTGGTAATTACTTTCTCGGTCAGGAGAGCTTGAAATAATATACGGGGCATCGGCGGCAAGTCATCGAGTCAAGTCATCGGCGGCAAGTCATCGGTTGAAGGATCTAACATGGTCCATTATCTCTTTTCACTTCGACTTGGTCACATGGTGATGCTCGTTATATATGATATTCTACTTTTCCTATTTCGACTACGTTTTTCACTTCGACTAGAGCATTTGGGGAAACATGGTGTTTTCATTACATATGATATTATGTCACAACTTGCCATTTCTCTTGGAGATCTCAATCAGCGTCAACCCGTCTTATACGTTATTTCGATTTTCAGTTTTACCAAATCAACCAAGAAAAGGAAGAAGTTTGTCATTGGGTAGGGTAGATTCGGTGTCACGCACGTTATATACGTAATTATGGCTGGCTTCCTTGCCCTCGGAAGCGCAAGACCTCCGGACCTTATTATTGAAGAGAAGTCAACTTTCCCTTCTTTCCAATATTGTGTGTGAGGAACACGTTCGAGAAGCCACCAGTAAGTGAAAGCCGTTCAGTCATAGTTTATTATATACGTAATAATGCTTTATACCTTAACAAGCCGAATGAATAAGCGATTTCATATATTGTGAGGAAGACAATGAATGCGTTCGTGAGAAATGAACAGTTACCTTCCTTCAACCTCTCAATCTCTCCCTTTCGGTTCCTCACCTCTCACGACGCACCCATTGATCCCCCTTGAGAGAGCCTTAGAAAGACAGTTCCCATCCCTTACGGCTACCCACACGGCTCACCTTCGAATAGTGATGATATTTCTTCGCTTAACTCTCGACTATCACTTTCTATCAGTTAGTCAAAGAGAGAGAGAAAGGAGGAGGCAAGAGTCAGTAAAAAGGAAAAGAACCACCTTAACTGCTACTTGAACGATGCTCTTACCTTTTTTCAATGCTCAATGAATGACGACGTTGATGCAAAGGAGAAATTCTTTCTCTTCAAACCCCCACCCATGAACCAGCAAGCAAGCAGCTTAAGGAAGCACCAATCCAACAACTCTTCTTAATAAGAAAGGAAAGGAATGAAATCGCTCGACCCCCGCCCCCCACCCAATAAGTAAACCCTAACCCTTTAGGGGGCTCGACTGATAAGGATGCGCAAGCAGGCTCGACTGATAAGGCCGCCATCACCCTTTAGGGGGCTCGACTGATAAGGATGCGCAAGCAGGCTCGACTGATAAGGCCGCCATCACCCTTTAGGGGGCTCGACTGATAAGGAGAGGAGAGGAGAGGAAGGACGGCTCCTCCTCATATAAACCACAAACTCATCCCTACACGTTATAACGGATCCACCACCGACCTAAGATGTGCAGGCAGCAAGGAGAGATGCGGCAACAAGAAGATGCGGCACAAGGAGATGGCCGGCAACAAAGCCCCCCAAACAAATACGGTAAGACAGTAGGGAAGAACAAATACGGACATTGACCAGGTCACTTTTTCACCCAGGTCACTTACCTACTTCGATAATGGTTGTTCCCTTTCATGGGTTCCCTTTATAATGGTGGCCGTAAGAACAAGCAAGCATGTCCGGCCGAACTGGTCTCGCCCGAACTAATCTCACCTATCTCATCATCCGCCCCTCCTTATTCTCGCCTCTATTCGCAGGCGTTCATTGCCGGAAGATAGGTCCTTACACCGGTAGGTGCGTGTGAGGGGTCCTGATTTTACACTTATGACTGCTTACCTTGGCTTACCTCGAAGGAAAGTGAGTTTGTCATTACCAGCCAGCCAATATATGTTCTTCGATTCCCATCTGCCTCATCTCATCAGAACCTACCTAATCTGAGTTTGTCTGAAAGAAAAGGGGAGTCTGTCTAAAAAGGTCCTTTAGGCCCTTTCCTTAAAGTACAGCAGCTATCTAGCACAATCCACTAAGACTTTGTCAAGGTCCCTATCTAGCAACACTAGTCTCCGTAGGTATCTAGCAACACTTTTCATATGGTTCATTGAGCCTGAGCCCTGCAACTGAATCTACACTTGGCACTGGAACCCATGCCTTTGCTTCTCGATCAGAAAAAACTGCTAAATCTACACCCGTAACCGGATCTACAGCATCTGTCTTTGCCGGTGATGCTTACCTTGTTACTGTAGGTGCCGTAGCTTTTGCTGTTGGTATTTATGTTCCCTCCACCACTTTAGCCTCTGCCTATGACTCTGCCTTTGCTGGTCAATCTGATTCCGATGGGTGTACATCTATGGATCCTGCCTGTGCATTGGATCACCGGATAAGGCTAGCGGGTGGTAGGTAAGGCTGGTGGCTTTCTGGCTGCGGTAGTAGTAGTGGCGGGTGGCTGGATATACTTTCGCTGGTACTGCATCGTGATCAAGAACTGGTTCCTCTCGACCCGGAGCGAGCCGCTAGGAGCAACGTGACAATAACCCATAGATGTGTACGTGAAAGAACCAACCTCCTAGCTTATTGATGCATCGTAATATAAGATCAATGTACATACCACCTTAGCTGCTAGGAAAATGCGCAAGGTACCAAGTTGGCTGCGTAAGATATCATTAATTGGATACTGGATTGCGCGAATAATGCATCATCTAGAATCTGTTCATAGTCAAGTGCCTGCTTTCGGGTGGTAGGAGCAAAAGCGATTTGATCGGTGGATGCGGGTCGAGTCAATGCTGCTATCTGGTTCAGCCTTAAGGATAGAGAGGTGGGTCGAGTGTCTCGCTGGATCTCGAAGCAGTCGTCGGAGGCCAGAGTCCCTCTTCCACTCAGAAGGGGGCAATTGAGTGTTCGGTGGAGAATCCTGTTGTCGATGTGGGCGGAGTGCTCTGGATGAGGTTCGATCTCTTCATGTATATCGGTTCACCATAGATAGATTCATTGCAAAGTGAGAGGAATGAATTGGTCTGTCGGAACTATATGAACACTCACCCGATTCTATATATAAAGCGGTCTGAACAATGCTTTCGGTTAGCCTGAACACCCATATCCTAGGGATCGAATTGAAGGCATAGGACTAGCGATGTTGTTTTTATAAGCCAACCAATTCTCTATCGCCCGGCATTGCCTTGCTTGCGGTTCATTCAGTCGTTCGGTACTGCACTTTCATTTCGATGGTTGCTCTCGGCAGAAAGAGGTTGGAATCGAGTTGTTATTACGTAGATAATTCAAAGCTCGATCGAAGTTACGTATTAACGGAAATGAAAGCGGAGAAAAGGTCTTGGTTTCGAAGTCCAGCTGGTTCAACAAGTTCGTTGGCGATCCAACGGCCCCTGAACACCCATATCGGCCTGTTCCGCGAGATCAGCAAACTTCATGAATCGGGGCCCCGTCTCTTCTCAAATACTGGTTCGTCGTGTTCCAGTGCAAGGATTGATGCCTGAAGTTGCTTCCGCATCGAAGTATATCCAATATTCAAGGTATGGAGGGCTCTTTCGAGAAGGGAGGGAACCGCATAAAGAGCCGTCGATTTTGGACTTTCAAGAAAGAACGACCAATCTTCACCTAGAGACTTCTTGCCCGTGTCCATCAATTCTACTTGTAGTATTCGAGCGAGGTCTGGCTGTTGGCCATCTTACGAGAGAAGGCTGCGAATGGGGGAAATGTGGCACCCCTTCAATAGTTGGAGAAGAAATAGGTCGCGTAATAATAATAATAGTAATAACGAGAAGCCGCCCAATTCCCTTTGTGAAATGGCTCCATAGTAGACCCTATTATGATGGTTGCGAAATGCCCCAGCGAGGCAGAATGAAAAGGAAAGGCTAGTGTTCCGCCTCTCCGGAACAAATGGAACGTAAGAAGGCCCGCCCTACCGAAAGAACTCTCTTTTATGTTGATGAACTATCTCCCAGCTCTCTCCAAGAATATGCTGGAGCTCCCGAAGCCCTCTAAGTCTAGTTTGGTCGGATCACATGCAGATGCTCAGGTCGGGATTGAGAAAGGCGCAGGGAAATGTATAGAGGCGTCGTGAAAAACACATTTTGAAATGCAGAAGTGGATTCGGGAGAAGGAGCTGAACCTCCCCTCGGAGCATGTTCAAAGACTGATTCATAGATCCTGTATAATTGTTAGCACGGGTGAGGATGATGAGAAATTTGTCCACCCACATACCATTGCTATCCCTTCTCCTCCGCAAAAGACCAAAAGATAGAGAACCCCGGACCCATTCTAGAATAGTGATTATCGGGTGGCAGATAGATCTGTGGCAATAATGTGGGAATATATCAATTGTGTCCCTCATCCACGATGAGCGAACTGGGCAAGACTAGCTTTTACCCCAATCTCAATCCAACTTCATACCTTATTTTCATTGATAACCGGCCAGATAGATAGCACGGCAAGCAATCAATTAAGTACATCCATATTGATAGCGCGCCTCCATAACTCATCAAGCCATACCACTAAAACAACCCCTTCACCCATCATAGACAATTACCACTTACCCCTGACCCATAAAAAAATATTGTATTGAATCAAACTGAATCGATCTTATCTTACCTTACTTACTTGACTTACTCATATTTCTTCCCCTCAATTCGCCCTGTGCCGGTGCTTCTGCTTCCTTTCCGTTACCCCTCCGCCGAGATAGGTTCTGATTGGTCGTTTGAAGGCCCGCTATCCTATGAAAGGAATTCCTCATGGGGCTATATCGATCTCTCGATATCCTCGTATCTTTCAGTAAATGCTCTCTCGACTGGGTCCCATCTAACGTATAAGTTATTCGCTGGCCAACCAAAGCTAACTGGTATGCCTCTTCTACCCAATGCATGTTATTAAGACTAATTGAAAGCCATCAACATACCTCGATATCCTCTGGTCTTTTGGTTCCTCTTGCCCTAATGGGAAATCTTGTAGAATTCTTCAATGCACTCTTGGACACTCTAGTCCTTCTGCTTCAAAGTATGCATTTGTCTAAACACAGTTTATTGAGAATTCATCTACAAAAGAATTTCACTTACCCACCATCTTCATCAAAGTTCGAATCTTCTTAATTGACTTAGTATTAGCTTGCGTAAGGAGACTTTACTCTTCCCCCTTCCTTTCCCCTTACCGCTCTCCTTCCATCCTTCCTTACCGCTATAGAGCCTTTCCCCTTCCTTTACTTTAGTATTTTTCTTGGTAGTTAGCTTTTCTTTTCATTTTAGATCTCTTTTATTGCAAGTACTTTCCTTGCCCTAGGAAGGACAAGACCTCCGGACCTTTTTCAGCTTTTCATTTTGAAGTTGAACACATCACTTGTGCATACACTTTACACCCTAAATTCTTTGCTTGGTTCATGACCCCAGGCTCAGCCCTAAAATAGACCATATAACTTAACACACATAAGCCTCCCTTGAGGCCAAAAAGAATATTGTAGTGAAGTTAGGATTGTGGGGATAGGTATCCAAATAACTCGCCACAATCATCTTACATTTGAGACATAGTGCTTTTAGGAGACTTCAAATCCTTTCTAACGGATACGGTCAGAACTCATTTAGCAACAGGCGCGCTCTTCGGAGTGGATAATGCCAAGGTTGGGACCGGAAGTGTTATTGATACTCCTAGCTCTTTCACTACTGAAGATCCCCCGACCGTTTGATTTCAGCTTGAAGGCAAGGTAACCTGTTGCACGTATCTGTGAAGAGGTAGCTTAGCGGCCATTCTACTGGGTATCTTTACCCAGGTGGCTCTCACAGGAGGGAGGGCACCTGATACATATTTCTATGGGCCTTTGGGACTTCATAACCCATTGTCTCCTAGTTATAACTATCTCATTCATACCTTCACTCATCTATGCAGGGGACCTAATCCCCCCTATTGTTAGTTGATTGGAAGGCCCTTTGCCATAGCTTAGGACTTGTTTGAGCGCTATTAGTTGATATCTTAGGCTAGAGTCTTTTGGTTTTGATAGGACGGAGCTTGGATTAGGCTACTTTTCTCTTTATTAAAACACACTTGAAACCACTTGTTGCACCACCTGAGCACGTAGTGTTGGTTGTGTGATCACTTTATTTGCTTAATTCATTGCTTTGATACTTTAGCCTTTGATAGACTTATTGCATCTTAGGAGTTATACTTGCATCTAGGAATCATAGCTCCCCCAAGGAGACTCTCTCGTAGACTCGGAGGCCTTCATCCTTTTCTTATTCCTGGACGTATTATATCCCCTGCTCGACGAGTTTGGGTTCCTCCGCCCAGCCCACCTTTGGGCACTTCATCCACGGATTCGGGAAGTGAATCTTCCTCGGATTTAGAGTCATCATCCCCTTCGAGGTCTTCAGGTTCAGCTGTTCCTGGAACTAGTTCCCTTTCAACTAGTTCATCTTCCTCTAACCCGAGTTCCATACCGGTCTCTACCATGGAAGGAACTAATGCTAACCAACCCGTTTTGCCTTACATGGCGGGGTTTCATCTCCCAGATTTGACCAAACTCATCAACGATCCCATCTGGCATGATACCACTTGGCCCAATATGCCAACTAAGCTACCCTCGGATATCCCTAAATTTGAGGGTCGTGCTGGATAAGATCCTTCCACTCATATCATATCTTTCCACCCTTGGCTCTAATAGCATCACGGAAGACTCTGTTAGATTAAGGTTGTTTCAACGCACTCTCATGGGTGCGGCCGCCAAATGATATATTTCTCAACCATCCCGTTCTCATACAACCTTTGAGTCCATAGCTAAGGTTTCCTTAATGCCCTACTATTCTTATTCGCCCCTACTAAAGTAAGGCAGATTTCATTACGGATCCCGTTACGGCTCAGTATATCCCGTTACGGCATGGCATTACTGATCGATCCATCCCGTTACGGCGCCATATATATGTAATTACGCTTTAAAGGAAAGATCTCTCTCTCTCTTGCCTGTTGTCCGGTTGTTTCGTGATCTCTCTCTCTTGCCTTTGGTGTAAGACTACGATCTATACTTAGCAAAAAAAAGCACATCTCCGACCAAGTACTTTCCCTTGGTAGCTCCGATCACTTTGAGAACTATCTAGAATTCTAGGACAGGGCGCTACACTACCTTTACGAGTCTCTATCCCTACCTTCTATCCCTACCTCCGGAAGGCAAGCTGTTCGCTTTCCTCCTAAAGTGGGATTTCACCCTAATAACTGACCCTTAACGAGGTATCCCGGTTGATTTGCTCTCCCACTCTGCGGGGTAGCCTCCTTCCTTTCCCTCCTATATGGAGAATAAGGGTCTGTCACTTTCACCACTGGGTCTACTGCTGCGCCTGGGTCTCGATCTTTAACGACTAACCTGCTGCTCCTGAGAGTTACCCACCTGAAGAACTAGACCTGTTGGCCCTAGACCACTTCATTTATGAATGCTTTTTAGGTACAGCTATAGACCCGGGATCGGATTCAACTACCGAACCTTCCCTTTACTTCAGTCCACACAACCTACCCACCTGAAGAACTAGACCTGCCTTATACCTATACCACTTTCATGAATCGCTTAGGAGCCACTGCACTATTGCTCTCTTACTTAGCCTATTTACCTTTACTTAAGTGTTCTCTACTAAAAACCCCCCCACCTGTTCTCTTTACCCACCTATAGAATAGAAGACCTCACCCTACTTACTGATGATGCCCCAACCTAGTGAGTGCTGAAGCCAGGAATACTTCTTAGAGTAGGCACTATTCTATTTTCCCCCTACCTTCCCTTGGTTGGAGAGAGAGAGTTAAGCTTCGATGGCGAAATAGAAGTACGGTAAGAAACGGAGTTGTGTCTGTCTTTGCTAAAGCGTAATTACATATGCCCATAGGAGCTAAGTCTGCTAAAGTGTAATTACGTATATAATTCATTCATGCATAATGACATATATAATATATACATTTTCTGGTGTAATTACTGTTATAATTCATTCATGCATAATGACATATATAATTCGATTGATTTCGGTAACTAGAGGCAGCCTTGAGCAATATATAAACCCCCAAAAGAAAGAAAAGCGTAATTACGTATATAATGAATGACTGGAATCACTACGTTCTCTCGAAGAATTGATCAAAGAATTAGATAGGTAATTCCGTAATGATGCGCAAGCAGGCTCGACCATAAGGATGCGTAAGCAGGCTCGACTGTTAAGGACCTTTAGGTGCTCGACCATAAGGACCTTTAGGTGCTCGACTGTTAAGGACCTTTAGGTGCTCGACCATAAGGGACGGAGTCACTCACTATTCATATGGTGAGGGATTTCTCGCTCGACCATAAGGGACGGAGTCACTCACTATTCATATGGTGAGGGATTTCTCGCTCGACTGTTAAGGCCGCCATCGCCGCCATCGCCGCCATCAGAGGATGCGCAAGCAGGCTCGACTGTTTTGGTTACTTATTTGAGAGGGGCAATAAGTAAACCCTAACCTTTAGGTGCTCGACTGTTAAGGCCGCCATCGAGAGGAGAGGATGCGGAGCACGCTCGACCAGCGGGCCGCCATCATGCCCCCGGCAGGGTGAGGTACGAACGCTCGACTAATAAGGACCCTTTAGGGGGCTCGACTGATAAGGACCCTTTAGGGGGCTCGACCATAAGGGAGAGGAGAGGAGAGGGCTCGACCAGCGGGAGAGGAAATTAGTCATAGTCCGGGTGAGACTTAAACCAGGGGAAGGCCGAGATAGAGAAAAAGGATAAGTTTAGAAAGGCGGGGGGAGGGGGGAGTATAGTGGCGGGATGGGTCTCTAGATGGAATTCCTTTACCTGTCTTCTAGAGTATCCTGCAATTCTTTTATATTCAAGGTGGGCGTCCTTAAATAATCGTTACTAGCAGTGATTGCTAGCGAGATTTGATAGAATAGCTAAGCTACGATTGGAAATATGAGTGTGAGCGGAGCGCGGAAGTATGAGTTAGGACGGGTAGTTCAAGTGCCATTGGAAGTGAAATAGCTGTGGGTTATACCGATTGATGTTTCACACAGCATGGGACGTTGCGAGAGGTAGTTGACGGTGCAGTATGATGTTGAGCGGTAGCGGACGGTTCTTTCTAAATAGCTTGATCGGACGTAGTGTACGAAAGCTTAGCTTGCCCGAGGGAAAGATCTATTGCTTGGTGAGATGGCTTGAGCTATGGAAGATCTATTTCAATTGCTTTTTAGATGGCTTGTGGGTAGGTCATTTCATCAGTGAATAGAGGTAAGCTTATAACTGGACGGACTATTGCTTGACAGCTTCCACCAGACGGGTAGGCGAGTAATGGTTCCCACAGCTTGGTTCTTTCTTTTGCTGGCTTGGGCGATGTATGATTTCCTCCGACCGATAGGGAGGGACTCAAGGTTCAGTTTTATAAGAAGTTAGGAAGGTAAGGAACGAAGTAGCTTGTCCGCATCGGGCAAGGTTGCTTAGTTCAGTCTCAATCTCAGTCTCAATGACTAGCTTCGCTTTACCTTGAGATGGCTACACTTTGCTCTTGCTCCGCTTGGTTCGCGAGATACTATTTCTTCCCCATTACACTGTTTCACGTGCCACTGGTTCGTCGGGTTGGACCGTTTCATTTGGTACAACATCCCGGTTAGACTATTGACTTTTTATTGGACAACTCCCGGTTAGACTATTTGTTCGTGTACCATTTGTTGGCGGGACGAGGTATTGGGTGGGTTATATAGCTGGAACTATTTCGATTTCTATTGTCAAATTATGAGCCATCGTGCAGGAAGCATCCAACGAACTAGCTCGCTCGGTATGACAGATTATTGTCCCAATAGCAGCAGGAGGTCCGGTTTACAGATTAGAAGCCCAGAGAAGCTAAGCGCTAGGGGATATCAGCTCATAAATAGAAGTATGATACGAGGTACCTATAAGCGCTAGGGCGTATACATCTTACCCCGGCTATCTATCGAAGCGATAGGGATGATAAGCCCACGAACTGGCTTAGGGGGTTAGCCCGTGAATGAGCATAGGTAAGTAAGTCGATTTTATTTCCTTATATAAGGAAGCATGTGTTTAGGAGCTTAAGGATTAATTGGCTTCATTATTTTGTACAGGTAGCTCTGTATCGGCCACGAAGATGTACAGGAGCTATTATGAGCGGCCACCAATCGTAGAGGAAGCAATCAATCAATGTAGCCAGCCGGCACCGAACTCTTATCGTACGGGTGAATATGTATCTTAAGTGCGACCTAAATCTGGTACAGGGCTAAAGGATGCGTAAGCATGGCTCGACCAACGGGAGAGGAGCGGGCACCAAAATTGACAGGTTTAGTAGGCGATCCCAGCCTTAGTAGAGCCAATCTAATCGTACAGGGGTCTACTTAGCGGCCTGCAACTCTAGCAACTAGCACGAGGTGTGGGTCAAAGCGCGTATACCTTAACTCTTTGCTTGGACTGAGGGGGATTCTTTAGGGCACATTACTTTATCTAAGCGAGATTCTCTAAGGGAGCATGTTTCCTCCGTGTTTAGGTGAGACTAATAAAAGTAGTACATGTCTATAAGGCAGCCGGCACCAAGATGTACAGGAGCTATTAAGAGCCGGCACCAAGATACTTGCTTTAACCTTTGTAGGTTGAACGAAGCGAGCGTAAGTATGCATAAGAAAGGTTGAACGGGTCTTTCTGTAGTGGCCACAAAGATGATAGCTATTTATTAGACCCGAATTCTCTTCTTGAAAGACAGTCTATACTTGTTTTAGGATAACCTCAAGATAGTACGAGCTCTTTCTTTAGCTTTAGGAGCGGGCACCTCTCCCTACCGGTCGAGCGGCCTTACGGCACCTCTCCTATATAAACTTGCTGTAATGAAGCCAGCAACAAACAATAACGTAAAGGGAGGGGGCTCTAAAGGATCTGGCAACAAGATTGCTCCTATCCTATCCGGGTCAGTAACTAATGATACTAATTGCCAGGTGGCTACTTACCAGCCCGTAACTATAGAACTTCCTGCCTTAGTGGACCAAATTATGGTACGAGCTCTCTTGCTTAATAAGGTACGAGCTCTCTTTCTTAAGGAGCCGTCACCTAGTACTTGCAAGATTCTGTTCTGTGGCCGTAACCTCTACTTGCAAGAGGAGGTGGGACGAGGACTCGTTCATAAAAAAGCGTTTCAAGGCCATTCTTTCTATCTTTATCAATTTCACTGGATAAAATAGAGAAAAAAAAGTTTGATAACGTTCGTAGAGTCTGCTGTTACCGGTTCTTTTCCTTGCACTAGGAAGCGCAAGCCCCTCCGGGACCTTCTTATCTTAGCAAGCATGGGGAGCTCCAGGTTGTTGGGCGAAACCCTGACGGCTGCTGTACAAACACAATTTGGCTAGGCTAGGCCCACCCAATCCAATAAGGGTTTCGGAGGCCTTCAACAGAAAAGAGCTAATGCCTCTCGGAGAATATATTAGGGGTTTCAGAGCATCTATTAAGGGGGATACGGATAATCCATCGAATAACATAGATATAGTAGAGTAAGAAGAAGGGTGGTAATTTCAAGAGTGAAAAGGTGGCGTAAAGGAACTGAATGTTCCAAACTCGCTCGAGAAAGGAGGGAAGGAGTACGTACGCCATGCTAATCTTAAAACATTTCACTATCGCACGAGAGCCGAGGGGGATAAACCATCTCACCCGCATCGACTACTCCTTCCTTTATCCCTTAGTCGACGCTACTCCCATAGTTCACAGAGGGGGGTCGAGCATCTCACCCGCACTTTAGCACAAACTTGAGCTCGGTGGTATATCGTATAGTAGCTGCGGTGCCTCTTCGCCCGCCCTATGTTCAGTTCAGGCCCGAAATTGAACCCGCACCTGCTGATGCTAAACCTCCATCTATATATATAGATAGGGCTGGAACCAACCTCCACTCTATAGTCCAGACTGGACTAACCTCTAAAGTGAGCTTCTGGGCGCTCTACTCTATATACCTCACCCCGACCTCCAGATAGATAGGGGCAGTCGAGTGCATCAATGCCCGCATCTACTCTTAACGTTCAGGGGCGGACCGGACAAGAGGGAGAGGCCCGCCTATGCATATAGGGGCGCGCGCATAAATGACCGGAACGGGGGAGTGCCAACTGACTATATAGAGTAGGCTATATAGATTATGAACTGGGCCTCGCATCGCATTGAAACTCGCCCTTGCAGACTAGACTAGAAGATAGATCGGTTCCAACCCAACCTTCCCCACCTTTTACCAGTGAGTGTACCGGCTTCACATAGAGCAGTGCCAATGGTTCACGGGCGGGGCGGACGATACAGCACCTGCGTTCAATAACACACACTTGCCTTACATATTCTTACTTCGGGGATGAATTCTTACTATTTCTCCTATATCTCCCTACTTGCTTTGGTAGGTGGGCTAACCACATGTGGAATACATTCTAGTTACCTAAGAACGAAACCTCCCTTAGAGATACCAAGTGCTTAGGATTCTTAGTAGCAGCTATCACCATATTCCCTTGTAAGGATCCCATTTAGCTTATACTTCCTGTAGCTCAACACGTAGAACTCTCACGGAGAGAGCCCTATCACTGATTATATCCTTATTATACCCCTTACTTAAGTGTTTACTAACCCGATATCAGATGAAACGCTTAGGCAAGGGACGGTATCGCTATCAACCCGAGCAGAGTTTATGACATGGCAGGCATAAAACAACAACTTGACTCTTACCTTTGTACCGTCACCCTAGGAAAGGAGATTGGAGTGGTGCTACCCGTTGCTGAAGCCCGGAATAAGATCAGTTACCAACTTTATGGAATAGCTTCAGGCAGGGCTAATGCACTATATACCCTTAGCGGGTCGGGATTAGACCTTACCCATTTTCTTATTGCCTTACACCCTCAAACTAATTTGGGAACTGGCTAAGCTTCGGGCATAGAGCTCATCAGGGGATATCCCCCATGTCAATGGGTGTTTTCTTCCACTTTGGTTAGCGCCGCGCATACGGAGTTCCATCCCTTTCATCTTGTTATATGAATATTTCCTTGAGCGTTTCCAAAGAAGCAGGTTTGAACCTTTCCCTTGGGAGTGTAAAGTGAAATCGCGTTAATACTCAAGCCCACCATGAAGATTTGTCCATTCGCTGTTTTTCTATTTACGGCTACTAGGATGCTATCACCTCATACTCTATAAAATCCCTGTACCCTATACCTTGACTACTTACTCGTACGAGAGTCTCTTTCCCTATAGTATAGAAGAGATCATATAGGAAAAGGAATAAAAACAGAACCGAACAAAGATATGATTGACAGAATCGTATTTAAGCCCTGCACGAAAATGAATTTTCCCGGTTCGTCACTGTATTCTTTTATTCCCACTTCAAAAGGTCCGGAGGGCTTGCGCTTCTGAGGGCAAGGAAATCTCCTGCACATAGAAAGGAATCAAGCTATAGAAAGAAAGTAATAGAGTTAGGCTATTACCGCCCATAGATCAGTCTCTATAAGCGTTAGTGTGAGGCTAGGAACATTGAGGAGCAGTAATAACATTGTACAGGTAGGCTGATAGTAACCTCTCCGTAGCGAAATAACCAGTACGCTCTGCCATAACGCTCTTACTCTACATCTGCCTCTACCTCGCTAGCTACCTCACCCGTAGGAACTCTACCCAAGCAACCTTACCCGCAGAATGAGATTGATTGATGAAACCAACCATCCAAGCAAGCCTTCTCATCCTTTGTCGTTATGGATTCGATAGCATAATGACATATATAATGAATGAATGCATAATGACATATATAATAGCAGCATTGTCTGGTGTAATTACTGCTATAATTGATGGCGGCCCTCACCCATATGATGGATGAGCTTCCAAATCCCTCACCATCGGAATCGAGTGGGAGTGGATCCATCATCATCTTAGGAATCATATTTTCTGTAAGCTGAAGTCCTGTTAAAGCGCTCCTAGCCCGATTCCAAGACCTGGACCTGTTTCAGGTTTGAAAGCAGCCCTTATTCCATTCATTCCATCAACAGTTAAGTCATTAGTACCAGAGCCTATTCTTTCAATTGTGCAATCAGTTCTTCCACTTGGCTCAATAGCCGGAGATGAAATAGCGAAGGTTACGTTCACATTTCTAAGCGCGGTTCTTCCTCCATCAGATCAGGCATTGGTACCCCATCTCAATCCCCAATCGTCTGGTAGTGGGAAATCGTTTGGTATTATCTCGATAAATCGTCTGCTGTCAAAAGCTATTTGGGATCCATTCTATTACTATTTTATATGTCACTTCGGAGCAAGTGAAGTTACTGCAGAATTGCTTAGACTTGCTTGACTGGACTAGCTGGACTTAGCGGATTTACCCCCTCTTGCTTTGTCTGCCCCCCTGCCCCATATCCCCGCTGCGTGGGCGTCCAGGAAGTCAACTCAAAACGAAAAGAAAACAACTTATTA
>Ga0115848_100563_pt1 | contig 14872 bp, 14 predicted proteins | sample InSIn3gowninarea_FD_83862 | JGI IMG/M metagenome (GOLD analysis project Ga0115848, IMG submission 83862) | reverse complement strand
ATCTAAGCCATCAAAATCATCTAGGGATTTCACATGACCAATGCCAAAATGGTCATAATATTTAGCGAGAACAACTCTTATGTGGGGTCTGTTTATATAGAATTTTCTTAATATTGGAGATTTAACAGGGAATTTAATTGTTAATTTTTTAATTTATTTTTTAATAAGTTATATGGATATATTAAATTTAAAATTTACAATTTACAATTTCAAAAAATAATAAAATTTACGAGGAAAGATAACTCAAACAGGGAAAAAAAAAACAATAATTAAATAATTAAACTAAATTTTTAAAGTTGAGAATTTATTGGGCAAATTTACTAAATATTTTGAACCATAAAGCATAGTGATTCGTGTGGGACAATAACATGTTAAAAAGTTCTAGTGATTTATCGTGTAGGACAATAACATGTTAAAAAGTTCTAGTGATTTATATTACCATCTTTTCCCAATCATATATATCTAAGTGGATTTGAATAGAAGGAGTGGATTTGATCAGAAGGAAAATCATTAAGGGTATCTTTTTCCACAACAGAATGACATTTGTGATCACCTGAGGGGCTTGAGCATATCATGATTCTTTGTTGAGAATAAGAAGGGTTACATAGATCCGTTAGCCTTGAGGATGAGGGAGGGTAAACTCTAATGCTTTTTGTTGGGTTGACAATGGAGGGGCAACATCAACATTGTCTCCCAATGGATTCAAATGAGCATGACTTAAGTGTGTCTATGTATTAGAGTGTAGGGAAACCCATTCAACTTTGCAAGAACTTTATTGGCAACAAACTTCATCTAGTTACACTAAATTGATTTTGAATTATCAACCAATTTAGATCATCTTAACTCTGAATCTATTAATCATAGAGAAGGTGCATATCTCTTGATATGCAAACCTGTTTTAGAGTGCAAACTTGGTGAAAGGTTTTCAATTCAAGGGATGTGATCTTTCTCAATATTTGATAGATGTAAATTTAAGATAGATGTAAGTTGGTTTTTTGTATTTAGAGTTTCTTGGTCTTCCAATTTAATTTGTGAAAGTCCATGTTCATTAATGTATGCACTCTTTTTGAGCATTAACTCAAGCGTTATAGTGTAAAGTAATGAGAGTTGTATTTATAGATGTGTTGATAAACCCTTTCTCTAATTTAATATATATGTTTTTTTATATTTTAATTATGAGTGGAAACTTTTGCACTCTATGGTGAAAATGCCACTGGTTCAAAACTTCGTTGGCAAAAATTCAATAATAAGTATGGGTTGGTGTGGCCTAGGTCATGTGAAATCCCTAGATGATTTTGATGGCTTAGATGTCACTAAGTCACAATTTCTCAAGCCATACGTTAGTCCCAGTAGTTTGTGGACAAAATTTTGTTGAGTCAACATGTGCATCTATATTGATGTAGTTTTATGTTATGTTACAACATCTAGGTCATACTAGGATGTAGATTGTCTTTTGTCATTATTTTATTTATTTTTTAATAATTTTTTTAATGTAATGGGAAGATACTGCAATCTCTCCTATATTAAGTTTTAAAAAACACCTCTTGATACAATAAACTATTTGAAACCAACATTTTTAAGAATGAATTTATAACCTTTTTAGGGAAAGTTTCCTTCACATATATTGAATGTTCAAACCTTGTGGCATTCAAATTTGTCTATCTTCTTATCATTAACATGATTAAGAAATGGCCCACGGGGTTTTGGATTGACGGTGAATGGGTGCACTGTTAAGGCACTCCTTGCGATAGGTCACTGGTTCAAATCCCCCATGGGTACTTAGGTTAGTCTTAATATAGAAAAAAAAAACATGATTAAGAAATGACTAATGCCATTGTTCCCCGAGGATTCAAAGGGAAGAGTCTCCCAAGGACAATTAATTTTCTCTAAATATTGCATCACCACAAGCCTCTAGGTTTTCTTGGTTTTTGGTGCATTGTGGTGCTTTTTCTAAGTTGCATGCAAAGAGATAGATACCTCAATATGGTATGGAGCGAGGTACACAACCATATGTTTTATTTGAAAAATTAGGTTTCAAATACAAAAAATGATATATATTTTTAAAAAATAATGTTTTATATACGAGAAATAACAATTTTGTGCAGACTATAATATTTTGAGTAATTTTTCACTAAAGTGCCATTTGAAAAAATACTTTTCCTTGATTAATTGTTGAAACAATTTGTCTCGCATCTAACATTACAAGATTGTTTAAATATTTTTCACTAATGGCTTCTTGAAATTGTTTCTTGTCTTTAAGCAATATATTGATTGGGATTTAAGCATCATAATTACAATTGCAATTGAGTTCAAATTAGCATTAATATTGAAGATGCCAATGACATTGGCCTTAACAATAAAAATGACATTGACAAATGTTATTTTTTTTGTAAGTTAGGTTAGCTTTATATTATTGATCAAAAGAAAACATTACATGCCTATGATGATTGGTCTCCCACTAGGGAAACCAAATCAATACCATAGTAATAAGTCATAAATAAAAAAAGCTATTCCAAATGTCTGATAATATTGTTCTAGTTAACAAAGTCTACAAATAACATTGGCCTTAACAATAAAAATCACATTGACAAATGCTCTTTTTTTTCTAAGTTTAGGTCATCTTTTTATCATTGATCAAAATAAAACATTACATGCCTATGATTATTGGTCTCCCACTAAGGAAAGCAAATAAATACCATAGTAATAAGTCATCAGTCGAAAAAACTATTCCAAATTTTTAATAATATTGTTCTAGTTAACAAAGTCTACAACTATTTTAGAGACTAGAGAATAAAATATATCATAAGCCATCAATGGCAGAAGATATCCTACAATGTCTCTTAAAAAATAGAAATGTTCTAGAGAAAACCTACTTAATTTGTAGGAGAATCCACCTAGACTAGAGCTTGCTCCTTATCTTTACCTTATTGAAATCTAAACTAGCAAGATTCTTGGTAAGAACTAAGACCTTAATGCCCATTTTTTGACTTGCTACTTCAAAGCGCCATTACAAAGAAATATTTTCTTCCATTCCTCACTTCTTTCAATCAATGATTTATCCATTAGAGTTTTCATTTTCCAATATAAATTGATTGTTTGAATTTATTGGTTCTATCTAGTTCAAGTGTTCCCTATGTTAAGAATCCCTTGACCTACATTCTCCATCACTTCCATATTAAACATGAACTTGCACTCAACATGTCCTTCCCTCTTAGTCAATTCTATTTCATCTTGATTAGACAAAAAAGTGCAATCCAAGTAGTGCTTAGAAGTGGAATCCATGTTCATCTAAGCTTCGGTGTGGGGAGGTACCTCTCTACTGCTCCCTTCCAAACTAAGACAAGAGCACCTTTGACGAGGCATTATGAAAATAGGGAAAAAGGAGAAGCTGAGAATAGGGGTGCAAGAATGAAGAAGGACCAAACCAACAACTTAATATAAGAGTGCACCAACAAAATATAGGAGAAAATCTAGGCAGAGCTAAGGAGCATATATGGGGAAGGGGTAAGGAGAGTGCAATGAATTGAAACCAAATACAACTTAATTGAGAGAGTAGTGAACCAAGGGGTAGGCCAAAAGAATAGGAGGAAAAACTTCTCCAAAAATTTGAAAATTAAGTAGAAATTAGAGGGAAAGAGATAACACAAAAGGAAACTTAACCATAATAAATAATAGGGGAGGAAGCCACCATTGATCATAGGTACTACACATGATCTAGATCACCATTATATTGTAATCTACATACCTAGTACCAAATTGTAACCATTACCAATGAAATAATGTTGAAGCTCAATCAAAGTCATTATAAAATTTTTTATGGTGTTGTAACCCACCAACATGCAAGGGATTATTGCTGATGTGAAATCCCAATTAGACCGCATACCATTTGGTGTAGGAGCCCTTCCAGAAATAAGGTCTGACTGCCATTTTCTTAAAGATTTTCCTTGGATGTAGATGTATTTTTGAATGAACAAGTGGGTATGTCTTAAGGAATGTTCAATTGCAGAATGTATCAAGGTTCTTTCCTTGGAGGGAAAAAAAAGTAAGCCTTTAAGAGAAGAGTAATAGAACTAATCTAATAAAGATGATAAAATTTTTCTGGTTCAAAGAGCTTCAATTATTAAGCAAGATTTCCAAGATACATTGATATAATGAACACCACTAGCTCAAATAGTGGAGCATTAAAGCTACCACTTTCTCTTCAAAAGAACTATCTTCCTCTCTAATGCTTGTTTAGAGAAGCTAAGGTGAAAAGTCCTTTGCTTGAGCTATGAGAATGTATATATAACAAATGGGGTGACTATTCACCTCCCTTGCAACCCTTGGACTCCCTTCATGACTATTAAACTTCCATATGACCCTTTGAATTCTACATGACTTTTCACATTCTATAGGTGAATCTTGGACTTTTCTCATATTATTGAGAATTGCATAATTACATCCACAAATGAGGTGGAAATTTATGACTCATATGATACCTTGACAAGACATGACATGACATTGATGACATGGACTTGATGATGATGTGGAAATGTCAATCCACTCTTTATGCTGCTATCTTTGTGTCTTCTTGAGAGATGATACATGCTTTTCCTCTTCCTACTCCATCAGGCTTGAAGATAGGAAGTCTTCACTATGATCTTGATCTTCAACTTCTGTCACAATCTAGTGTCCCTTCATCTTCTTGTTCAATGATCAAATTTTCTTTACACCTTCATAAGTGTACTCTAGTATAGTTTCCTTCTCCTTCTCTTTGATCATCACCTTGTCATGTGAAGATGCAGTACCCGCAACTAGAAATCACTCATGACAATACAACATCAACTCGAAAAACTCCTAGTCTAACATGCTTTATGAAAATCATTGATTGAACTAGAACCAGGTACTGGACTAGGAGGAAGGCTCAAGGGTTGCACAGTTTTAGAGACTAGGAGTGAGGTGTTGAGGCTTATGACTGCACAATGTGCAACAGTGGAGGCCTGAGTAGGAAGGTTGCACAGTTGAGGGTCATAATGAGGTAGGATTTCCCGTTATGACTGTGTAATGTACAGTTTAGGAGAGAGGGAGGTCATTAGATTGTGCATTTGTGCAGCTTAAGGAGATAAGGAGCCAAACTGAAAACTTGGATTGTACAATGTGCAGAAGGAGATTGACAGGAAGGCTTGATTGCACAAATCTAGGGGTTAGGAGGCTAGGATTGAGCATTGTGACTATGCAATGCACAATCCTTGGAGGAAGAAATTGAACATTGAATATTTATAGAGGGAAAGGGTACATGCTTGAGGCTCACCACTACGCAATGTGCAGTTCAGAAGGGAAGAGTGAGCTCAAGTTGGTAGGGAAAAAAATCTTCTAGAATTTGGCTAAGTGTGGGATCATTGAAGCATATATGAAACCAAGGTAAGACTTGAACATGATCACACACTCAGAGTCATTGGTGATAAAGCATTAAACACCCAACACTCAGAAACAACATGGTCTCCTTAATGCATCGGTAAAACAACATACTCCTCCAAGTGCATTAGTGAGGGCACACTTTGCGACGACAATGACAGCACTTGTGCGACAATGCACGAAACTTTGGGAATGAATCTAATGCATATCTATATGATAAATGCGACCCATCAACACCAAATTTTCCCCTTGAAATACACCATAACACTTCTTTCATAATGTGCGACACTTCGCATGTCGAAAGACGACACTTAGGTTTTATTTCAAAAAGGACTAGAAAACTTAGAGGATTTACATTCAATGACTCTTGCTACTAGAAATGAGAGCTTGCAAAAATAAAGTAGGCTCTAAAATTTGGATGTAAGCCAAAATTTTGGAGGGTGTTGTAGCAGTGGAAACACTTGGCGACACACTAGTAGGATTCCAGCTTCTCTGCCTTGGTCTAACTCTATGTACAAGGTCTAGTTCTTCCAGAAGTATTGATTCATCATGTGTACTACTATGGTTTTCCCACTTAACCTGGTTATAGACATAGTCTCCTCTATTCCTTTCTTGGATAAACATATTCATTGTGCTAGCTATATCACATTTGTTTCGACTCAGGAGAAGGGTAATATACTTCGCGAGTTTAAGATAATTAGAGTATGAGTTTTCATCTCTGGTGTTGCTCTGCTGCCAGTAGACCTAGATAGTACCCCAACAGAGTCACTATAGGAAAAAAAGAAGTTCTTCCTTGCCAGCGAGCCTATTTAGTACCTCAACAAAGTTTCTTGCTTCACCTCTATGCATTGTCAGAAGCCTTTCTCTTCTTTCACCCTTTATTTATCTTATTTATAGAATTGTGAAAATACACTTATTTATTTCAATGGGGTAGAAGAGGGATCTCGAATTATTGAGAGAAAGAGAGGTTGTTCCTTCAGAGAAGCAAATATATAACCTTTGATATAAGTTTTCTCTTCAAATACTCCCCCCTTATCCTTTTCTACTTGATTGGAACAACATGAAAAACATCGAACATTATAGAACCAAGCTTAGAAATGAGGTTCATAGAATAGATACAGGTATCATGGTTCTACTTAAATCTCTCTTCATGGAAGGATCGTATTTTCCATTGAAACACCATTGAATGAAATATATGGACCAAGATAAGGAAGAAGGGCTGAAGCTAAGCCAAAAATTGTAGTGTCATAAGCCCCTTTCATTTTTCCAGATGCATCAAAACCAAACACAACACTTTCACACAAGGATTTATTCACAAGCAAAATGTAAAAGACAACAAAAAAGACTGAACATAATGCAAATAGATAGAGAAACCCCAAACAATAAAATAAATATGTACATCAAGCAGGGACACAACCCAATACTGCCATTGAAAATAATGTTTCAAATCGTGGCCATTCATAGGAATAGAATCCATATTCCCATCCAAAGATTGGAGGCCATAAGTATGGTGGCCAATATTGTCACAAATAAAAAATGGTCATATCCACAAGGATTGGAATTTAGTGTGCTTCCCTTTCTCTTCATGAGATTTATCCCACTTCAATACTAAGTCTCCCACAATGAATGCTTTTTCCCTGCAAAATTCTTATCAAACCATCACTTGATACGACTTTGATGAATGGAAAATGTCTCCTTAGCTTTCCTCCTTTCTTCCTGTAACTCCAAAAGAGTGTCTATCCTACTCTAAGCCACAAGAAAAGGCTTACCCCGTGTGTCTGATAAAGTTGAAGCGTTGTTAGATATATGTTTGGAGGTAGGATGGATTCTTTCCCATACACTAGAAAGTAAGGAAAAGTTTTGAGAGAGGATTTAGACATACAATAATCAACCCATAAAGTGTTCACCAAAGCATTGTGCCAGTTACTTTGTTCAGAGTAAATGGTTTTCTTTATAATACAAATGAGATTTTTATTGGTTGACTGAGAAAGACCATTACCTTGTGGATAATAGTTAGATGAATGTCTCAATACAATTCCATTTTCTAATTCAAAATCATAAAGTTTAAGTGATGATAAACGCACTTCATTATAAAAAACAAGTGATGTAGGAACGCCAAACTTGGTAACGATATTTTGTCTAAGGAAATTAATGACTTCCTAATCATTCACTTGTTTTAGAGGAACCGCTTTTGTTCGGTATGTGAAAAGGTTTGTAACAGTAAGAATATAATGGTGTTGCTTTGATGAGTGTGGAAGGATTTCACCAATGAAATCCAACCCCATTTTTGAAAAATCTCTTCTACTACGACATGCTGTAATGAGGCAATTGACTTCCTATAACGACTGACACATTTCTGACAAACCGGACACTTGCTAGTGTAAGCATGTGCATCCTTGAAAAGTCTGGGCCAATAGAAACCAACCTGCATTATCTTGTGTACATTAGTATCACCTGCATAATTTCCATTAACTAGTCCATCGTGGAGATCACACAATACCCTTTCCAAATCAGGTGCTTCCAAACATCTAAGTAGAACCTTGTTATGGTGCATTCAGAAAAGCACTCAGTGAACCAAATGATATGATAGAGATTTGATTCAAGTAGCCCTATTTTGTATCCCTGATAAGTGAGAGGGTAAGGTACCATGCTCAAGATATCATCTCAAATTCGTGTACCAAGAGGTGGATGTGTCAGTGGGGGTAACTTATTCAATGTTGTACATTTAAATTTTATGCTCCCATCCATAAGAGTCACCTTCTAGTGTATTTACCACTTCTATTGCTAGCTGGCATAGACCATGGTATTTTATCATGTGAAATAGCTTGAACTCGAGATCATACTCTTGTAAGCTTGTCATCTAGTTTTCTCTTCTCACCCAACTCTTGTTGAACAAACCATGATCTAACCGTTGGGTGAGGCACAAAGATGATAACATGATTTTTCAGAATATATGGCCTGAAGTGTTTCAATGTCTTATACACAGAATACAATTTCTTATTAATGGCGGGATATTTTAATTTAGTTCATTTCAATCCAACACTCATGAATGATATAGGATGTTCGTTACCTTGGTCATCCTTTTACATGAGAACGACTGCAAGTGAAGTATCAAAAGTGAAGGTATACAACAAGAAATCTTTGCTAAAATATGGACTATATAATGTTGGAGCTTTGGTGATTGCTTGCTTAATATAAGCGAAAACATCCTTTTCCCTTTTATCCCATTTGTATATTTCATCCTTCTTAATCATCCCTTGTAATGGATTTACTATCTGTGTGTAGTTTGAGATGAACTTACAAAGGAAAATGATTTCCCTAAGAAGGATTGCATAGCTTTCCTGCTTACTAGAAATGGAATTTGAGTGATAGCTTTGACCCATTCCGGGTCACTTTAATCCCACTCTTTATGATGATGTAGCCCAAACGATTTCACTCGAACACTCCAAAGATGCTCTTCTTAGGATTTAAAGATATACCATATTTGTGACATCACTCAGAAATTTTCCCTTGATGACGCAAGTGATTAGATCGCTTATTCGAAAACATTGTCACATCATCTAAGTAAACCACAATGCTTTATCAAATCAAACCACAAAAATCGATGTCCATAGTGCATTGGAAAGTAGCTCCTGTGTTGATAAGTCCAAAAGGCATTCTTTTCAAGGCGAAAGTACACCACTTTGCCCTAAAAGTGGTCTTATGTTTGTCGGATTCTGCCACTAGAACCTGATTGTAACTAGAAAAGTCATCCAACAACGAGAACATTTATGAACCCTATACCTTTTGCAAAATTTGTTCCATAGACGAATCTGGGTAATTATCGTTGTTTCAGGTGTGGTTCAAATTACGAAATTCAATGCAAAAGTGTATCTCCCAAAACTTCTTCCTTACGAGAACCATTTTTGATGCCCATGTTGAATGACGAACTTTAAATATGATACAAGCATCCAAAAATTTCCTTGGTTCTTTCTGAATGAGGTGTTCAAGCTGAGGATGAACTTTTCTTAAAGTTTTCTAAAAAGGCTTGCCCCTTTCTAAATTAGAATCACATGATGGATTATTCATGTATTGTAAATTCTAAGGTCATTGTACATCCATGCGAAGATATATCAGTATTTCTTAAAGAGGCGGATAAAAGCTTTCCGCTCTTGAGGTGTGCAACAAGCATCGAGATTTACATACTTCAGATCTTATTCCATGCCAAGATTCACTTGTTCATGTTAAAGTGTGGAGCTACGAGCCTTTGCATTAACTGGTCCCTTGAACCGATTCTACAGGTTGTACAACTTTTCCAATGACACCACACCCTTGGGCATGGGGTTTCCTTTATTTTCTTGTGTTGACTACTACAATTCTTTTTCATGTTCATCTTCATTGATAGCTACATCCTTGAATACATTAGTGTTCATCATAAAGTTCAGTATCTGCTGGTCTTCATTGAAAATATGAAAGTTAGTAATATTATTAGGAATGAATGACCTATATATAATATGAACTGAAAATCCATCCCTTAAAGGTGAAAACCTAGCAACAACATTTGCTAATGTATCAACAATAGCATTGCGAATTCGAGGAACAAAAATAATATTGAAAGCTTGGAAATGCGAAATTAGATGCCATACCTCTCGTTGATAATTCCTACGATTAGGTGACACACAATGTATTGTATTCTGTACCTATCATGTAACAATTTCAGAGTCACCTATTGCTTTGAGTACTTCAACTTTGAGGTCGATGGCTTTCTTCAAACCCATAATGAGTCTTCATATTCAACAACGTTGTTGGTGCATTCAAGTTCCAAGTGACAAGAGATAAACGTTTTTTTTGTCATAGGTCTATTAAAATGCAACCAACTCCAGATCCCTCCCATGTCTTTGAAAAATGGAAATACATTGTCCAAATGTTAGAAGTACTAGAGCTATGTCCTATATTAATATTATTTACATCTATTGTACAAGAGTCATTTTCACCAGTTGGATTTCGAGGAAGAAATTCCAATAATGTATTTGGTGGGATGGGTGAAGGATGTGCTAGATAACATATGTGATCTACTTTTAGAAAACAATTTCCAAAAATAATATTTGCAAAGCCTACCGGCTCATTATGTCCCTCAATTTGTGTCATGTTATGTTTCATATAAGGCTCATTTTCTACTCAAATCTGGTTATTTATGCCCTTATACGGAATCCATAAATGTGTCCAGTCAATTGAAAATTACTCTTGTAGCTTATTGGACCAATCTCTGGTCAACATTAAACCATAGGATTCCACAATGTCCACAATCACAATGTTTATGCATTGGTGAACTCTATGGTATGATGACAAACAAATCATAACATTGTTGAGTTCACCAATGGCTTGGACAAATGATCTATCCAACTGTATGATCTGCACATCAATTTTATCCCATTTGGAATTAATTTTCTTAGCAATTGATAAATGGCATAACATTCGTTGATGCACCATAATCAACCAAACAATTATGGACATTATAGTTAAAAATTTCAAAAGTTAAGAGAAATAGAGGGAAAAGAGTGTTATAATTCAAATTGACAACATTAACTACAAATTTGACAATATTGCGAGAGTTACCAGACATTACCTAAGAAGCAGAAACTTCCTAACCTGCTGAAGAGTGCAATGAGAATGCTTAGATAATGTTATCGCTATCTTGTTATCTTTGCGAGCTCAAATATTGAAATGTTGACCCGAGCTCTTTTCATATCATTGACAATGTTGTAAACAATACTTTCAATATTAATGGGTTGTGTTCTCGGATCAGGTGGTGTAGATTTATTTGAAGCTTCAAGAGTGATGGACTTGTTCTTGTTGTTGGTGGAAGTGTTCTTAGAAGAGGAGGCACTTTTGGACTTGTTCTGCGAATTTTGAGCTGAGTTGGAAGGTGGTAGAATCCTTCTCAACAACTGCTTCTTGAGCTCTTGCTTAGAGATAGGTCCTTTACTCCTCAAATTATAACAAAAGTTGCTTGTTGAGGAAGAGATTCACTCATTGATGGTTCATCAACACTCTACTTGTACGCATTATATACGACGTGAAATGTATTAACTAAGTGTCCAACACCTGAACTTTCTTCAGTCTCAGAAGGTTCATCTGATTCTTCACTCTACTTAGGTTGTTCTTCCACTAACAAGGTGTCAACCATATTAGTCATCATAGTGTTCAAGTTATGATTCCACTGCGGACATTTTTTTATGAATGCTTCTCTTGGTGAAAAGTACAAAAGTTGTCCATGCCCAAACTTTCAACATTGAACATTGTGTTAGAACATTAAGTAGATTTATCCAGTTGAGAGTTATTGTTCTATTTAAAGAAATCCGACTTAGAGAACTCGTTGTTTGTGGCTGCCTCACTTGACCTCCTCTTTATTTTAGATACTTCATTCGTGAGAAACTTCAAAGACTTGGCCAAGCTTTCCATATTGAAAGAATCTTTCTCTTAATTTTTAATGGAAGAGGCTTCTATTTTCTTACCAATTTCCTTGGAGCCCTTAGGATTGTTAGTGTATTCAATGACTCCAATAGAATGTAGATCCTTCTAAATAGAAATAGCTTCTGCAAAGTTTAAAGCCAAAGTGTCCTTTGCAACTCTTTTGACAAACACAAAAATGTTGGTTGGAAAGGTTGTTGTATAATAATCTTTCGTAATGTCATTGTGTGGTTACACACCTATGGGGAATTTGTTCAACAAACTAGTAAATATTTGGGTGAAAACTTTGACTCTTTCTTTTTCCCCCATTTTCAGGTTCCCAAGTTCTTTCAATAACATGGCAAGAACCTTATCATCAACATTGTTTTTCCAAAAATAGATTCTTAAACTCCCTCCAACTATGGATTGAATTGGCTAGAAGGTTGTGATACCATACTCATGTTATACATTCTAAAGTGTATGTGAATAGTCTACAAGCAACGTCATAAAAAACTATCTCAAGCATTCATAAATGCATGTATAAATCTTCAGTATGATCTTCTTCTTTGGTCTTCTTATTGGGATCGAACTTTGACAACAATTTTTCCGAATGTTTTGGCATTTTGTGAAGATTATTTGGAAGAGTGAGTCACGCTTGGGCCATCCAATCCAAGTCTGCATCAGCCATGTCTTCATCTCCTTCCTCCTCTTCTTTTCAATCTAAAAAGTATTCTCCTTCACCATTAAAATATTCTTTATAATCAGGATGTTCCTTGTTAGAAAACTGAAAATCCTCCCCTTCACTATCCAAATTCTCCTCAACAGGTGGAAGTTCCCCTTGGTGTTTTGTTCTTTCTATAGGATCAACCAACTCTTCAAGGGTTGTGATAACTAAATATTCCACTAAAGAAACCAATATACTACTGGGAGTTGTTTCTTTCTTTACAAGCTTATGAGGTAGAATGGTGACAATGGGGAGTAAACCAAGAGCTCTCACAAACTAACGAGTAATAGGTCAAATCATCCAGAGCTGATTGTAAGTAACTTTGAAAGCTTATCCAGGTCTTGGATGAGAAGTTTCCTCTTTTTCAGGAGTATGAGTTGGAGTAAAAATGGGAATGTTACTGCCTTGCATGGAATTTTTCTTGTTAATACGTGGTAAGTTATCAACCATAAAATGTTTGTTTCCCTCCTTCTAGCACCAGAATGTTGACAACGCCCAGAACCCTCCAACATGCAAGGGGGTATCTCCAATGTGAAGTCCCAATTAAACTACACACCATTTGGTGTAGGAGGCCTTCCTAATACAAATCCTGGCTACCATTTTCTAAGAGATTTTCCTAGGATGTAGTAGTTAGCACAAGAGAGTAATGTACATCTACTTTTTAATGAACAAGTGAGTATGCCTTGGGGAACGTTCAGTTGCAGAATGTATCAAGATTCTTTCACTGGAGGGAAACAAAAGCGAGTTTTTAAGAGAAGAGTAATAGTACTAATCTAATAAAGATGCACGCGCATATATATGAAAGAATCATTAAGGAACTAGTGAAGTAGTTCACATAGAAGTAATGATTGTTAAAAAAAGTACAACACACATTTAATAACATAAGCACCAAAGCCACTGAAATAGTTCAATTTCTTTAGTAAAAATGTAAACAACATATATCACATACATTCAAAGAATAGTCTTAAAACATTTACGACATATGCATGAAAGTGTGTTGGCTCAAAGAGATTCAAGTATTAAGTGAAAATTATAAGATACATCGATACAATGAACATCACTAGCTCTAATAGTGGAGTGTTAGAGTTACCACTTGCTCTCCAAAAGAACTATCTTCCTCTCTAATTCCTGTTTGGAGAAGGCAAGGTGAAAAGTCCTTTTCTTGAGCTTTGAGTGTGTATATATAATAAATGGGGTGATTATTCACCTCCCTTATGACCCTTGGACTCCCCTCATGACTCTTGAACTTCCATATGTCCCTTTGACTTCTACATGAATTTTCACATTCTATAGGTGACTTCTGGACTTCCACTCTACTTTACATTTCTCATATTATTGAAAATTACGTAATTACATCCACAAATGAGGTGGCAAATGATGAATCATATGACACATTGAAGTGACATCTTGAAAAGACATGACATGACATTGATGACATGGACTTTATGATGATGTGGCAATGTCAAGCCACTCTTTCTACTACTATATTTGTGTCTTATTGGGAGATGATACATGCTCTTCCTCTTCCTCCTCAATAAGGCTTGGAGATAGGGAGTTTTCACTACGATCTTGATCTTCAACTTTGGTCGCAATCTGGGAAGCATTTGCAGTTGTTATTCTACTTCTTAAGATTGTTGTAGCTTAGAAGGTAGTCCATTTTACAGATCTAGTCCTTAACAATAGTTAGATTAGATTTTCTAAATTCAACTCACCTTTTCCATGTTGACATGTAATAATTTGTAAATGAAAAGAGAAACAAGTTTTATTGCAAGAATTGTTGATCTGTAGGAAGGGACTCCTCAACCAACTCCACCTAGGTCTTCTCCGCCTTTTGTTGATGTGTTCCAGCCCATATTCTGAACCTCTGTTTTCCAGCCACCGTGAGAAAATTGTCTTAGGCAAATTCAGCTTTCTTGGAGTGTTGGGCTTGGGCTTGGGTGATGTTCACCTTCCCTACACCTTCCAAAATTGTCATGAACCTTTCAAACACTTCATCCCACCATTATTGTCCTCCAAAACCTCTCAGCCAGTTTCTTGTAGAAGTTTAGGACATCCTGTACCTATAACAGTTTCCTGTAGAAAACCTGTAGAAGCATGTTTTGACCCTGTTTGACATGCAATCATAGTCTAGCCTAGTTTAGGAATAGGTTAACCCCTCAAATTTGACTCCATGACCAGAAGTACCACCTAAACCAATCCCTTCATTCCTTTCCCTCCTTCTAGCACCAGAATGTTGACAACGCCCAGAACCCTCCAACATGCAAGGGGGTATCTCCAATGTGAAGTCCCAATTAAACTACACACCATTTGGTGTAGGAGGCCTTC
>Ga0115848_100561_pt1 | contig 14884 bp, 9 predicted proteins | sample InSIn3gowninarea_FD_83862 | JGI IMG/M metagenome (GOLD analysis project Ga0115848, IMG submission 83862) | reverse complement strand
AAAAACAAAAAAAAAACACATAAAAAAAAAAGAAATCACAAAAATTTGTAGGTGGATGTAAAAAAAACATGTGATTTAAAATTTTGTGTAAAAAAAATTAAAAATATATATATTTTTTATATTAATTAAAATTGATTATTAATTTAATTTAATTTAAGTGATTAAAATCAATGTTATAATTAGATCTTTACGTGTGATATGAATATCTCTGATATGATCTCTATGTAATATGTATATCTTTTAAGTAATTCCTCACAAACTAAAATATATATTAAAGTATTTTTCTTAATTATTATAACCCCCTTTAACTTTTGTTCATGTACTCTAATTTTATAATTTCGTCACTAGAGTTATACTATATACAATTCTTATTGCTATTTTGATATCTTAGTCCGATGCAAATTCTCATATTCTTCATATTCATAATTCTTACGGGCATTTCGATCCACAGCCTTTAAAAAGCCTTCTAACTTTGTTCAGCCGCTATAATTTTATAATTTCCTCTCTAGACTTGAAGGACATGAACATTTCGTTAAAGTCCGATGAATCTTAGAAAGATTTACAGAAGTAGTTCGGTGACTAAAGCAGACCTAATCGCTGTAACGTAAATTTACGGATGTCATTCGGAGGCGTCTGATGCGCTTATGTGTCTGCAGAACTTAAGTGTTCTGTGTCATATGTATGAACAATACACGTTAGAGTTTCAGCTTGTGATTTGAACTCGCGACACCGGAATCATGCCATAAGATTAGACTGGATTTTGTTCCAATGGCTTCTTTGCAAAGATATTTAATATCGAATTTCAACCAAACACGCAATTGCTGTTCCACGGTGGCAATCCTCTTGACTGTATCACGATTCTTGGCAACTAGTTTTGCATTTTAAACTATTATTATCCCACTTATTATTAATATTTTATTTTATTATAAAGAACTTTCAATGCGAACTATGGTTTATAAGGAGTTGGAGTCACCTTCAGGAACATCTCTCCTGTATCTAAATGTACCGGTGACGAGAAGGATGCAAAGGTCAAATCTCGATTTCTATTATCCTTTATTTAATTTCATTGAGAAAAGTGCACACTTTAAATTGTGGAAATACTTTTATTTATTTATTAATTATATTATAATATTTTATTTTATTTTATTTATCATAATAAATGAGTTATTTAAAGAATATTTACTCTATACTTACCTTTCCTGTTTTCGTTATGGGAACGCGGCAAACCCAAAAGGTGTCATGGTAGTTGGAGCTTTGTCTCTTCCCATGTTGGAAAGGTCGAGCCCTGAAACAATATTTTATCAGGGGTGAATTGATTATTATTATTATTTTATTACGAGAGAATTATATATTCTTATTATTGTATATTTTATCAGGGGATACAGCTTGAGTGGACCTAACGGTTAAGAGTATGTGTTTCCTCCTAAGAGGTCACAAGTTCAAAACTAAAGGGGGGTAGAGTATGTATTCCTTCGTAGACTTAGTGGTCAAATCGTTGCGCGGAGGTGGGTCCCTTGTCCCACAAACAAGGGGGTCTCATACACCAATTTGGTATCTCGCTTGGCTGTGACCTTAAAATTAGATATTATTATTATTATTAAAATTTTATAATAATAATAATAATTATATATTATTAGCATAAACAACATTCTTAATATGCGGAATTAAATACTTTAAAGAATCTAAAAAAATGAAAGTTTAATGCCCAAGATAAATATATCCGGCCATTGATGCACTCTCATTCAGATAAAAGACAAGATTGCCTGTAACTCTAGCTACCCCAATTTGTTGCTGTTTCAAAACTATTGGATATCTGAACACGTCCAGTGGTGGCTTTTAACGATGCGCAGTCTAAACTGAAAGCTTGACTGTTTAGATCTCCATATGAAATTGGCGCTGATGTTCTGAGTATTAATCTCTACCCTTTTACAACAATCATTGGTAAGGTTGTATTCGAATTATACAACGGACTGAGTAGACCGCTGATTTTCGAGAAAACTCCTTATGAGCTAATGCACACACTAAAACTTAAAGAACTTCGTGCTGCAGGGAAAGGTCATTATTGTCTTCTCAACTGTTCAAAATTACTAATTAACCATAAGCAAAGCATACATAAATGATTTGTCAAACTAAACAGTATAAAAGAAGGACTAAACAGATTGTTCCCAAATCTTATTTGGAACTGGACAATCACATAATTGTTATGAGAAGAAATAGATGCCCAAGCAGAGAGCGCTCCCATTCATCAAGTTGTGAACTGTAATGGAGACAAGAAAAATCACTACAGAAAATCTGAAGGCACTTCCCAGCTTTGCTCTCTCAACTTGATGGTGTAAAATTGAAGGAGATTGAGATGCAAGCTTGGGGACCAAACAGAAAAATATATAGCCAAGCTTCCATCAAGCTTCTATTGGCTATGTGTCAGGTGTTCCACAGATCATGGTAGAGAACTCCAGATGGAGTAATGGACCACTTCAGAAGCTCCAACAAGAAATTAATTAATTGTAGTTGATTTCCGTAATTTAAGGAAATTACTACAGTTGGTTTCGAGAAATTAAGGAAATCACTGCAGTTTACTTCCGTAATTGTAGGGAGTAGTTGGGAAAAACTTAATGGAGCTTAACATTCTCCCCCTTGGTCCATACTTCCAATCTTAATGTCTCATATTAAAACCCATTGATAATCTGTATTAAGTAATAGATACACGAACCATGGCGATAAGTCCTCTAATGACGAGTATTATCTTCCATGTATTACTATGTATTTATTCTTATTATGTGGCAACAATTTCTTAATGAATAAGCCTTATGTTTATTCCTGGTCCTACACAAATTAGTTTTCTCAAATCAAATTAAGGTGCACATAAATATGAGAAAAACATCACAATAATTAAAAATTTCATTAAAATAACATTGTCCATATAATGAGAAACTACATAATGGGACCAAGTCCCATATTCATTACATGATCCTTGAATTTAAACAGTGGCATGCCCTTAGTCAAAGGATCAACAATCATCAACTCAGTGCTGACATGCTCAATGACCACTTTCTTTTCTTTAACATGTTGCCTTATAGCTAAATACTTAATGTCAATGTGTTCATTTCGACTCCCACTTTTGTTGTTTTTAGCCATAAAAACAGCCACTGAATTATCACAATATATTCTCAATGGTTTAGAGATAGAATCCATAATTCTAAGCCCAGAAATGAAACTCTTAAGCCATATAGCATGTAAAGTAGCCTCAAAACAGGAGACGAACTCGGCTTCCATAGTGGAAGTGGCAATCAAGGTCTGCTTGGCACTCCTCCATGATACAGCTCCACCGCCCATCATAAAAATGTATCTTGATGTTGATTTGTGTGAATCAACACATCCAGCAAAGTCAGAATCTGAGTAGCCAATTACTTCCAAAGTGTCCGTCCGTCTATACATAAGCATGTAGTCTTTGGTTCCTTGAAGGTACGTCATTACTTTCTTTGCAACTCTCCAGTGGTCCAAACCTGGATCACTCTGATATCGTCCCAACATTCCCACAACAAATGCAATGTCAAGTCTTATGCAGACTTGAGCATACATTAAGCTTCCAACAACAGAAGCATATGGGATGTTCTTCATTTGTTCCCTTTCAAAATCGTTCTTCAAGCATTGGTTCAAATTGAACCTATCACCCTTCATAATGGGAGCTACACTTGGTGAACAATCCTTTATCCGAAATCTCTCTAAAATTTTATTAATATAGGTTTCCTGAGACAGACCTAAGATGCCTCGAAATCTGTCTCTATGGATCTTAATGCCAATGACATAGGATGCCTCACCCATATCCTTCATATCAAAATTTTTAGAGAGGAATTGTTTCACCTCATGTAGCAAACCCTTATCATTGGTTGCTAGCAAAATGTCATCCACATATAAAACAAGAAAACAAATTTTACTCCCACTGACTTTCAGGTATATACATTGATCCATAATGTTTTCTACAAAACCGAAAGAAGAAATTACATTATGGAATTTCAAATACCATTGGCGGGATGCCTGTTTTAAACCATATAATGACTTCTTGAGCTTGCAAACCAATTGCTCACCATCACTAGAGGGGAATCCTTCATGTTGTTTCATGTAAACCTCCTCCTCTAGATCTCCATTGAGAAAAGTCGTTTTCACATCCATTTGTTTCAACTCCAAGTCAAAATGAGCTACTAATGCCATAATCATGCACAAGGAATCTTTCTTAGATACAGGAGAAAAAGCCTCCGTGTAGTCGATTCCTTCTTTCTAAGTGAATCCCTTAGCAATAAGTCTTGCCTTGTATCTCTCAATGTTGCCCAATGAGTCTTTCTTTGTCTTAAAGACCCATTTACATCCAATGGCTTTTGCACCATTAGGCAACTCAACAAGATCCCAGACTTCGTTACTCTTTATGGAATTCATCTATTCCTTCATGGCATCGTACCATAATTCTAATTCTTTGCAACTCATGGCTTGTGAAAAGGACTCAGGATCATTTTTGACTCCAATGTTGTAGTCAGATTCTTGCAGATACACAACATAATCATCAAGAATTGCTGATCTCTTTGGCCTAGTAGATCTTCTTAATGTTGTACCATCATCTTCGTGAGAAGTATGTGGTTCAAATTGTTGTTAAGAAGTTCTTAGCGACTCTTGAACTACCTGATCTACTAGAATGTCGTCAGCAGCTTGTGGAACTTCAACAATTGGTTGTTCAACACCAATTTGTACTTGAGGGGTGCTATGAACAATAACCAATCTATCACTTGAGGTGGAAGGTTGAAACTCTGAATAATCCTTCTTAGAAACTATGTTCCTAGTTTGATCGCTCCCACTGATCAAGTCATTTTCAAGAAACTTTGCATTTCTTGATTCCACTATCCTAGTGTTATGAGATGGACAATAAAAGCTGTAACCTTTAGACCTTTCAGCATATCCAATGAAATACCCACTAATGGTCCTTGGGTCCAGCTTCTTCTCTTGTGGATTATAAATTCTCACTTCAAACGGGCGTCCCCAAATGCGCATATGTCGCAAAATTGGTTTCCAACCTTTCCATATTTCAAATGGAATTTTAGGAACAACCTTGGTTGGAACTCGATTTAATACATATATTGTCGTCTTAAGTGCTTCAGTCCAAAAGGATTTAGGAAGATTGGCGCTGCTAAGCATACTTCGCACCATGTCCAATAATGTTTAGTTTCTTCTTTCTGCTACACCATTCTAGTCGGGTGAACCGGGCATGGTGTATTGGGAAACAATCCCATGCTCTTGAAGAAATTTAGCGAATGGCCCAGGTGCTTGTCCATCTTCTGTGTATCTACCATAATATTCTCCACCTCTATCTGATCTCACGATCTTAATTTGTTTGCCACATTGTTTCTCTACTTCAGTCTTAAAGATCTTAAAGGCATCTAATGCTTCGCTCTTTTTAAGAAGCATGTAGAGATACATATATCACGAGTAATCATCTATAAAAGAGATGAAGTATCTCTGACCATGTGAGTCCATGTCTGGACTACATATATTAGTATGTATGATCTCTAATATGTCTGAACTCCTATTGGCACCTTTCTTTGACTTGTTGGTCTGCTTTCCCTTTATGCAGTCCACACAAGTCTCAAAATCAATGAAATCCATAGTATTAAGTACCCCTTCATTTACCAATCTTTTAATTCTTTCTATGGAGATATGACCTAGTCTCCGATGCCATAATTTAGAGGAATCTTCATTAATAACACGTATTTTAGTGCCAATGTGAACTTGCATTAAATCATAAGTGACATTGTTTTGAAAATTGTTGCAGTAAAGACCATTAGACAAAATGCCATTCCCAACATAATCAGATTTATAAAATAGACTGAAATATTTTTTGAAAAGTTAATGGAATATCCAAAAGGTACAAGCCTTGAGACTGAAATCAAGTTTCTAGAAAAACTTGGAACATAAAAGGTCTTTTCTAATTCTAAAACAAAGCCACTACTTAAAGTTAAATAACATGTTCCTATAGCTTCCACATGCAAGCTCATCTTGTTTCCTGATAAGATGCTTTGCTCACTTCCCATCGGCTTCCTTATGTTTTGCAAACCCTGCAAGGAATTCGAAATGTGAATTGTTGATCCAGAATCAATCCACCATGTGTTAATATTGACGTTAACCATATTAGATTCATAAAAAACAAACGAGATTAAATTACCTTTATCAGCAAGCCATTTCTGAAATTTGGCGCATTCCTTCTTCATGTATCCCTTCTTTTTACAGAAGAAACACTTGGAATCCTTCTTGATATCGGCTTGGGGAGGTACTTTACCTTTCCCTTTCTGATTGGCTTGAGATTTGCCCTTTCTACGCATTGTCAGCATTGCACTTTCTCCTAGTTCCATCACCAGTCTCTCTTCCTCTTAAACACACATGATCATGAGTTCATTAATTGACCATTTATCCTTACATGTGTTGTATGAGATTTTGAAAGGTCCGTATTGGTGCGAAAGGGTATTCAGGATGTAGTGCACCAGGAAAAACTCCGATATTTCAACCTCGAGTTTCTTTAGTTGAGCCACAGTGTCCCTCATCTACATGATGTGCTCACACACACCTTTCACACTAGTGAGCCTTAGGGATGAGAACTTCATGATTAGGATGCTTGTTAGTGCCTTGTCTGAAGTGACGAATTGATCATAAATGGCCTTCAGCAAGTCTCGGACCTTTTCATGCTGATCAACGGAACCTTGAATATCAGCTAAAATTTTAGTCTTAATGAACATCATGCTTAGGCGATTGGATCGCTCCCATTGTTCATAAAACGTGATGTCTACTGCAGTGCTGGTATTAGTGAGTGTTGGTGGTTCATCTTTCATAATAGCATAGTCTATGTCCATCCACCCCAAATGAAGGAGAACCCTCTTCTTCCAGACCTTATAGTTATCTCCCTTAAGTTCAGGAATATCACAACGAATTTCAAAGAAATTTGCAGGTTGTACAACTGCATCAAAATTAAAGATCACATACTTATGTTAAAATTGAGGCCTAAATAAAATTTCATGTTTTACCAATGTAAATCATACTCAAAATTGAATCTAATAACATAAAAATTGCCTGTGGGCCAAAATTCTAATTCAAACAAATTCAATTATTCTTTATGATAGAATTTTATCAAATTATTCACTTAATTCATAATTCTAAGAGTATATTATGATTATAATTTGATATAAATTCTATCTTAGTTTTGAACATTATGATAAAACCATTGATTCATAATCCCTGTGGGTAAGTTATGAATATTTTATCCTAATTAATTACATAAATATAATAAAAATTCCTATGGGATAAAATTTATTATATTTAGTATAATTAATTACAATTTAATGTCTAAATAATATTTATGTGATCCTAACCAATCGTAATATATAATATTATTTAATTAGAGATGCTGTGGCTATTCTCTAATCAATTAAAATTATATAGATGACTAACATTATTTATTATAAATTGCATAAACAAAAATATACACAGTACTTAACATTTCATGCTACGTGAAATCGCATATACACATTTTAATATGAAGCAATTTAAAAAATATGGAAAGCGGAAACAATTACCGCACTGACCAAACACTTAAAAATTTACTTATAAAATTATAAACATTTTTTTAACCAGAGTCAAAAACAATGTTTGGTAATAAGTCAAAATGAGATTTTAAATAAACTCCATATGACTCTGCACTAATATAACCAAAACTATAAGTGACATAGTACGAGTAAAAACTCCAATAAATATCAGTATTACTGTAAATTACGGCAATAATTCCTCACAAGATAAATAAAATTAAAGCATTGTTGTAAATTTGCACACATCAAGGTAGAGATAAATTAAGGCTCTGATACCAAATGTTAGCATAAACAACGATTCTTAATATGCAAAATTAAATACTTTAAACAATCTAAAAAAAAGAAAGTTTAATGCCCAAGATAAATACATCCGGCCATTGATGCACTCTGATTCAGATAAAAGAGAAGATTGCCTGTAACTCTAGCTACCCCAATTTGTTGTTGCTTCAAAACTGTTGGATATCTGAACATGTCCAATGGCAGCTTTTAACGATGCACTGTTTAAACTGAAAGCTTGACTGTTTAGATGTCCATATGAAATTGGCGTTGATGTTCTGAGTATTAATCTCTACCCTTTTACAACAATCATTCATAAGGTTGTATTCGAATTATGTAGCGGAGTGAGTGGACAATTGATTTTCGAGAAAACTCCTTATGAGCTAATGCACACATTAAAACTTAAAGAGATTCGTGCTACAAGGAAAGGTCGTTACTGTCTTCTCAAATGTTCAAAAATTTTGATTAACCATAAGCAAAGCATACATAAATGATTTGTCAAACTAAACAGTATAAAAGAAGGACTAAACAGATTGTTCCCAAATCTTATTTAGGACTGGACAATCGTAGAACTGTTATGAGAAGAAATAGATGCCCAAGCAAAGAGCGCTCTTGTTCATCAAGCTGTGAACTGTAATGGAGACAAGAAAAATCACTACAGAAAATCTGAAGGCACTTCCCAGCTTTGCTCTCTCAACTTGATGGTGTAAAACTGAAGAAGATTGAGATGCAAGCTTGGGGACCAAACAGAAAAATATATACCCAAGCTTCTATCAAGCTTCTGTTGGCTATGTGCCAGGTGTTCCACAGATCATGGTAGAGAACTCCAGATGGAGTAATGGACCACTTCAGAAGCTCCAACAAGAAATTAATTAGTTGTAGTTGATTTCCGTAATTTAAGGAAATTAATGCAGTTGGTTTCCAGAAATTAAGGAAATGACTGCAGTTTACTTCTGTAATTGTAGGCAGTAGTTGGGAAAAACTTAATGAAGCTTAACATATATCTCATTTCCAATTCTCGTTTTCCTGATCGAAACGCGGCGAACACAAAGGCGTGCTAGTAGTGGGAACTTGGAGCTTTGTCTTTTGCTATGGTACAAAAGGTCGAGGACTGAAACTTGATTTTATCATGGGAGAGTTATATTCTTAATATATGCCACATTTTTAATTCATAGTGTCAGTTATAAAGTTGGTTGAGTGGCTACGTCAATAAGTACAAATTCATCAATCTATTATTGTGGCTGTTTAACAAGAAATTTATCTATTTACTATTAATTATTTCATTTTTTTAATATATCCCTTTTAAAATATATATATATATATATATATATATATATATATATTATGGTTGAGTTATTATTATATATAACTATTTTATTATAATAATAATAGACAAAATGAATATAGAAAATGGAATTTTATATTTTATTTAAAAAAATTAATTAGTTTAATTTTTTAATATTTTTTTGTCATGTGAATAATTTATTTTATCTATTTAAGAGTAGAGATATATAAAAATTTTGACTTTTCATATCACTACGCCATTTGATAAAATTTTGTTACAATATTAAGCAACTCTCATAAAAATCAAAACAAAACAAAATAACAGAAATAAAAGAATGATGAATATTTCATTATGTCATAATCTAAATTATATTGTTTTTTTTCAATCATTTAAAGTAATGAAAAAAACTCACATTTTTAACTAAAATGTGATAAGAACTATTTTGAATTAACAAAATTACATAATATTATAAAATAAAGATGAAAGTGTGGTATTTTAAGGATCTAAATCAAATTTTCAATTAAAACTAATGATTTTAATCATCTAAATTTGTAATTTTGATTAAAAAAAAAAATCTCTTGAAAATCTTAGATTAAAAATATAATTTCACTTCAAAAATTCATATCATAAAATGTATTTCATTATAATATAATGATAACATATGTTAAAAATTCATATTATAAGAACAAACACACATTCTTATTTTCGGTAAGTTAATCTCATTTTTGTAAGTTAATCCACTTTTTATATTTACTACTACAAAAAAAATTATTACAACTATATGGGAAGTCGGGTCTTAAACCACTTTCAAAGGTATGTCACTACATCTACCTTACATAAAGAGGTTAAAGACATCAAATGAATCAAAGTAAGGCATAGAAATCATTAAAACGAGAAAACAAAACCTAAACAGAGACTAGTATATAGTATGATCATACTGGCGGTGGAGAAAAAGGGCCTAGCTAGCCCACAGTTTTATGTTCTTTGGCTTTTCCCATCATCGTCTGTGATCCCAGTTTGTCTTTAATGATTACAAGGGTTGCATAACTATATATATATATATATATATATATATATATATATATTAATTAAAGATATCCAAAATTTTAAGGTTATGTATGGGAAAACTAGTTAGTGCAATAAGCGTTTCTCCAGACTGGTGATCAAAGCAATTGCCACCACCATTCACACGACTCTCTCGGGTGTTTAATTTACTTCTCGATGCGTATAATACCCTATGTTGGATAATTGTTCATGTTGTAGGAAGGCATATGGAACTAGGATATAGTGACTACACTAACAAACATGTTTATGGTGGAAGCGAAGCACCTAGAGAATGCATTCCGATTGTCTCTTTTATGCACCCATGGAATCATGTCATTTCATACACTGTGTCTCTAAAATCAACAACAGGGCGTAGTGTATGCAACCTAGAAATGTCAGGCCTTGAAATTTCCCCAACACAGTTGTTAATCCTAGTTGTGGACGTGAATGTTAACTTAAACCATCAGCTACTCTGATGAGGGCTCTGGGTTAGAATCTACAGGCAAGATACAGACGTAGAAGCTCGGAACATTGCAGAGATGAGAACGTTGTAGCCATACCAGACTTCGGCAACAAGTTAAGAGTTCTGGGTTCAAATCCATATCCAAGTTATGGATGTAGAAGACCAAAACGTTGTAGAGATGAGGATTTCATAATAGTGTTATGGGTTTTAGCACCACGATCCATTTTTTGACACTCTTCAACAACCCATAATAAAAAATTTAAATAGTGTAAAAGGAACGGAGCGAAGCGTGAAATCTATCGTCAATAATATAATCTGATTGTACCTTGTGAGGTTTCAAATTCTGTAATACTAACCAAGCAACATCTGTAAAGGGAAAGCTTTGAGAGCATCCGAGAAGTTCTTTCTTGTAGAAAACACAGAATAAGGCGAGCTAGCCTAGGAAGTTGACAACAAAAATGACAAGCTTAACTAGCAAGATGACAACGACCTTCGCTGCAAAGTATTCATCATCCTTAGCAATAATATTGGTTTCCTTGCAAATTTGAGCATCAACATCAATCATGGGATGTAAATCATATCATTGCAAATCAGATCATTTGCAGTGACTTAAGGTAATCTTTTCCTTCATTCTTGATAAAGGTGACTAGTCTCTCCCTGGCCTTCAATTGGGTGGAGTTTATTAGTGGCTCTATATTCATTGCAATCTCAGTATATTTTAAAGATTTTGGAATATTTTGAAATTTTGATAAATATGAATAAAGCTAAACCTAAGTTACTAGATCTTCAATTGCTCTATATTCATTTCAATCTTAGTATATTTTAAAGATTTTGGAATATTTTGAAATTTTGATAAATATGAATAAAACTAAACTAAATAATATATTAGATTTTCAAAATATTCCAAAATCTACCTTTAAAATACTCAAACAATACATATATCTTTACTAAATGATAATTGATGTATATTTACAAATCGAGGGGAACCTTAAGATGTCATTCCAATTCCCTCTCCATCCGTCAATCATTATAACAATAACAATGATGATGAACGTGTTGTTTTTCCCGTATTTCAATGATACCAGTGCTCAAAGCCATCTGTCTATCATTATAACAATAACAATGATGATGAACGTGTTATTGTCACCGACTTTCAATGATCCCAGTGCTCAAAGCCATCTGTAGATCAATGATGATGAACGTGTTATTCTCACAAACTTTCAATGATCCCAGTGCTCAAAGCCATCTGTAGATCATTATAACGATAACAATGATAATGAACGTGTTATTTTCACCGACTTTCAATTATCCCAGTGCTCATGCTTTCTGGTTAACTTGCTAATGAAGACCCTAAGTGTGTGCTCCTATGAAGTCTCCATTGCCACTAGTCACTCATGATTCTTATTTGTTGTAATGTTGTTCAACTGATGCAAAGGGAAGCCATCCCTGCCAGTGAATCTATGACTCTACAGCCAATAGGCAATATGTCTGAACCCCCTACCTTTAAACTTGAAATTCATGGTTAACCTCCTAAACATTACTTTATCTCGGGAAAGTTTAGTGCAAGCCTCCCTTACCAATAAGCCATGTCTAATACACCCCTACCTCTGTGCACTTAGCTATTGCAATCTATGCTCTCTATACTTTTATTGCATGTATTGCCTTTAATATAACATGTTGTAATTGTCAATTTGTGTAGTCTAAGTGGCAAGTGAAAGTTGTATCCTCTTACTTATAGTCAAATCATAATTTATAATATATTTATTTAAATATTGAACCAATTTTTGTGTGTTCGTAAATTGAGCTATAGTTAACCCAATCTAAATGTTGCACTACTTATGGATGAACTCTTCATACTAAAGCTATTTAGCAGCCCATGTGCTTGAAAGCACCCAACGGCCCTCGCCCTCCATATGACAAAGACCATGGTAATAATAATATTTCAATATTCCGAGTACAAGGTGATTGAAGGCATGAGAGGATGTACAACTCACATATATCCAAATGATTGACAATTTCTCACATCTAGAGTATTAACATTTAAACTATTTTTTAGGTAGGGATAATGGAACATAGTATTTGTCATGGAGTCTTGTTTTTTTATGACACAATGATTATCATAAAGGCAATAGATGCTTTAATGCAGAAGGGTGTTAAACTTATCTTTGGTCTTTAGTTCCAATGCTTTAAGATGGATCTTAGGACCCCTTTTCCCTAGCGTACATGTAAGTTGTGGTTATTATAAAGTATAGTTAGTTCAATTAGGTTTGCTTTTGTCTTTCTATTGCTAATTATGTGTACTATGTTGCTTCATTCCAAAAGGTGTACGAGAACCAAAAATGATGATGCTCCTACAATTGATGATTTTCATTGCTCTATCTTGATTGATAGTCAACAAAGGTTGTATTTGATTGAGAACTCGATTAAACAAGAAAAAGTCTCCTAGAACAATGAGGTAGTGAACTCAATTATCCGTGGCTTTCTGCCATGCCTTAGCTTTAGTTGTACCACAACTACTAAGTTTTACACACTATGGCATGTCAAATATTTTGTGGCCAATGCTATTCTAAATCAAGAGCAGGACGACCGTAAGCTTTGGTAGCACTTAACAATTTAGAAAAGTAGAGCCACCTCCAAGTTATTCTCAGCTCTTGCATGGGGGCATTATCCTTTCAAATGCTCTCGACGACTCTCATGACAACCTCAGTGATATTTCAGATGTCATTGTTGAATCTGGATCTTGTTCCACTCTAGTTATAGGTTTTAGTCATGAATTCAACTTCTACTCTTAATCAATTTTGGTTTTTTCAAATTTTGCATAAACCATGGTTCTCCACTCCAAAGAGGGTTTGGTTTTCTTCATGGAAACCTCAATACTATATATATAGCCTTAAGGCTATGACTCTTCAAATGCAAGCCTAGTGTTTCCTCCTCATAATCTTTATATAAACTTACAACTAACTATAATTAGCTAATAAAAAAATAAATAGAATTGTAAAAACCAACTCTAACACAAATAACTTATATATGAATCTCTCATATATTTTAATAAGAGCATTTCAATAATATTAGTGCAAACTCACCTCACCCATTACTTTTCATAATTTTAAATAAAACCTTCAATATATGACCATTCTATCTCATTCAATTATCTAAAAAAATGTAATTCATTTATCTGTTTATATATAAAATCTTCAATTTATACCCCTTTTAGTATCTTCAAAAACATGGTGAACATATTTCAGGACCCTCTACCAACTTCGAATTTATCCTTGAATGTCTACATAAGTTCACTGAGCTTCATCTTATCCACATATAACAAATTCAAGATGCTCAATATCTTTCACGACCCTCTAATAACTCCATCCAATAACTTTGAGATTATCCTTAAATGTCTAGATAAATTGACTAAGCGAAATATTATTGCCGTAGTCTAATTAGCTGGAGGAATTGCCCAGAAAATTATGGAAATTCCGGTTATATTTAAAGAAAATTTGGCAAGGATTTCTGCAAATCCAAGTTTATAGTTGTTAAACTTCAAAATTTTAGGTGTCTTAAATGTTTTTGATGGTACTGAATCCATTTCCACCATCAAAAACACGATTCAAACACTACCTTTACAAAAAAATTTGAATTTTTTTGTCCAAATTACAACAAATTTTAGCCGTCCGAACAATTCCTCCTCCTCGGTATATGACTCCAATATTATCTACATATCGGAGCTCATCTTAAATGTATAGATAAGTTCACTAAACGTCATCTTATCCACATATATCCAAATGATTGACAATTTCTCATTGTTATTAAATTTTTGGGTCTCATCTTAGGATGAAGTTTCGAATAGTGGTCTTCGTCATGGCCTTCTTTTGAATAGTGCGTACATGTGAGTTTTTCTCCCTCCTTCTTGACTAAAGCATTCCTTTTATTCTTGCCTTTGAACTTACCTTTTGCTTTTTCTCCATACTTAAATGACTTCTCGCTAGTTTATTCAGAAACATTCTTACCTCTATCCTCTAAATGAGTTTCTTGTGCACAAATTTCATCTAGTTTTGTAGTGTTAAACATGAGAATAATGTATCTCAAATAACTATGTAATCCTCCAATGTATTTCAATAGAGTATCTTGGGAGGAAAAATCTATACCCAAAATCAAAGCTCTTTTTCTAAATTCTTGAGTATAACTTTGCACATTTTGACCCTT
>Ga0115848_100560_pt1 | contig 14885 bp, 8 predicted proteins | sample InSIn3gowninarea_FD_83862 | JGI IMG/M metagenome (GOLD analysis project Ga0115848, IMG submission 83862) | reverse complement strand
CTATCAAGAAGGGCGATAAAAAAGAAACGCGACACGTGACAGACTTTCGCATCGTGGTCAACATACAGCGGTATCTGCGCAGGAACTTCAACGACCACGACGCCAGTTCCATGGATCTCATCACCGTCGAGAATGGCGAGAAAACGCACCGCGGCACCATCACCAAGTGCCGAGCCCCCGGCGTGAAACAAGACATTGAAGTCGGCACGCAGAAGCCCACGTTAACCGAGTGGTGCCACCGCTACTGCGCGTCCCCTCGTATGCTGCGGATCTTCCGCCTCCGCCGCGTAGTCACAGGCTTCGACGACGCGTATCTGAAAAACCGCATCGAAGGCCTAATCCGCGCGACGAATTACCGCGGAAACATCGCCATTACGTTTCCTGTCGAGGACAAGAACTTTGACGTTTACACGGCGAATCGGATTAACCAGTGGCGGCTAAAAACATGGGTGTGTTGGATCTTCTACCTGACCTTCCTCTGGATATTCACGTGGCCGTATCTGTTCTTCGCGACCAAGCGGTACGCGGTTGTGCGTGCGGAGTGGCCTTTCTCAATCACGGATGCGCGGGGAAATAAGACGTACACGACTGTTAGTGAAGAACAGTGGTTTGATAAATGGCATGTTGCGCTGAGGAGGCTGGTGCTTGATCGGTTTGAGGGCGAGGCGGGCGAGGAGATGATGAATGGCGTTATTGCTAGACCTGAAGATCCGCCGATGCCGGGCACGATTCAGACGGGACATGCGGGTGTGGATAGTGCGGTCGGCTTGTTGACGCAGGGCTTTCAGGTTGCGAGGGCGATTTCAAGTGGTGGGAATCTGGGACGGGGATTGCAAGGAGGTTGGGGGTATGATTGTTGAGACTTTGAATTCAAGTTTGCTAATTTCTCGTCATGCTTGGGCGCAGAGGCGTTTATACTGTTGTTGCACATGCTTGAATCGAGTCCTCCACTGTATGACCATGCTACAGACGTTTTCCGTCCATGTCTCGCAGTCCATTTGGACTTAAAGTCGCCATAATACTTCATCCAACCCAAGCCTCCATCTTCATACCCCCTTCCCTAAGCCTCCTCATCCTCCTCATCCTCCTCCTTCCACTCCCACGCCTCCTCCACCCTCCACTCGAAATCCCCATACTTCACCACCCCACCCACCGCCACAATCTCCGGCCTAAACGCCACCGCACAAGGTAAAAACCCATCTCCCGTCCTGGCAATCCTCTTCCACCTCATCGCCTCCACCCCCTCCCCACTGTCATCAAACTCCCACCTCTCCACCGTACACTTCTCCCCCTGCATCAGCACACCCTGGACATACTGTCCAACCCTCACCACCACGCCGCGGACCCCATGCGTATCAGCCTGTACCCTCATCACAATGGCAATCCTCGTTCCGCGGTCATTAGTAGAAGTAAGCGGGACATCCCGCCACATCTCCTCATGGCTCTTCACCGCGTTGAAACTAGGATGAAAAGCGTGGCCGTGTTCGAGCGTGAGTTCGGGGTTAATAGGATACATGTCGCCTTCATCGACGGGGGGTTGCGCTTTCCCCATCCCAACGGGATACCGCGAGTCAAGCCAGTGCGTCCACGTCGAGTGGCTCACGTTCTCCCAGTCCGGGATCTCGATGGGCGCCGACGTGCTGCGGCCAGCGAACGCCCATTCCAGCCGGTGCGACTCCCCGCGGTTGGGCAGCAGGCCGACGTCGCCGGGATACAGGGGTTTGAAGAGGCGGACGTCGACGAATGTGGCGGCGGGGCTGGTGAGGACTAGGGTGCACGTTGGCTCGAATTGGTGGCTTGGGAGGTTTACAGGGTTCTTGTGCGGCAGGTTGTGGGAGTAGGGGACTGGGGTGCCGGGCGGAAGCGGATACGGGAGGAAGTAGATGTACTCGCGGATGGAGATGTTGGCTTCGGTGACTGGAGGCGGGGGAGCGGGGCCGTGGAATGCTGCGATCATTACGGGACCCTCGGGGCTGGAGGCTGAGGGAGTGACGGGGGTTTCGCTATCTGGTGGTGCCATGTTGATGACGGACTCGGGTGGTGTGTAGATGATTTCGCTGCTGTCGGTTGAGTTGGCGGAATCGTGGTCGGGACTGTAGATTCGAATTGTTGGTACTGGCGAATCCAAAGTCGCTGTTCCAGCGAATTCATTGTTTGTTAAAACCATTGTGGAGCTGAGCCTTTCTTTTTTTCTTGATAATAGGATGGGGAGGAGATGGGAGGGGAAAGACCAACAGTTGAAGTGACGGGCACTTGCGGTACTACGCCAGCAGAGGTATAGAAACTGGACTCGAGTGTAATCGTGTTAAAAGAGAGCGGAGGTTTTTGAGAAATATGTGAGTAGGCAGAATATAAAGGTATAGAAGTCCTGATTGGGAAAGGCAATCAAGCGTGACCACAGATAACAGGCAAATAACAACAGCTAAGAAAACTTGAAGTGAATGTCGAATTCGATGCGCCTCCGAATCCACCGCGACTAGGTATAAAGTTAAGATTCACTCGATACAAACCGTAGGCATCTGAACACAATAAATGGAAAGACGTGCTTTCGTGAGGACGTTCGAGTATAGCGAGGTTGAATGGTGTATAGAGGTTGGGTAATAATAGTGGGGCTGTTGTGATAGCGTCGACCCCACCACATGATAGTAGTGATAGACAAAGCTTGTTGAACGGAATGATCCTCCATCACAAGCAACGAAACTCGTTCGAGTAACATCTGGTGTCATCGAACACTGCATGGTTTGAGGGGGCACAGGCTTGCATTTGCAAAACTAGGTATCATTCACACGCTGTCATATCGACAGACCTAACCATTGACGCCGCCCATGCTGGGAATTCCCATAGCCAAACCGTGACCCTGACTTTTGAAACCGTCGTTAGGCATAGCACAGAACAAAACTACCACTTCAGAGGGTAGCTTATTTCTTCTTGTTCTCAGCCTCCTCAGCCTTGTTCGCCGCGCGCTTCTGGCGGACACCGACAAGGCGGGCCTCGGAGCGAGCGTCACGGAGCTTCCTGAAAGCGTTCTCGGTGGGCTCGAAGTCGCTGATCTTGCCCTCCTGGAACTCGACCTTGTTCTTGATGGGAAGGGAGACCTTGGTGCTGCTGATAACGTTCTCAGCGCTCTTGGCAGCCTTGATGTCCTCGGCGGAGGCGTCACCCTGCTTGGTCTTGCCGTTGCGGCGGGGGAAGAGAATGAGACGCTTCCTGTACTCCTGGAGGCGCTCGACGTTGGCCTTAAGACCCTCCTCGGAAAGGTTCTGGCGGCGGGGGTCGACAGAGATACCGATGGTGCGGGCGAACTTGCGGGGGATACCGGCGGCTGCCTTATGTTAGTCGTGTTTTACGGCTTCGGCGCGATTGCGATTGTGCATACCCTTCAGCTCAACGAGAGAGAAACCACGGCCGGGCCTGACACGGCGGTTGTCTATACTGCGTTAGCCATCGCATACCCAGCAGTAACCATAGCCACCTACACTTGATGGTCGGGCATCGGACAACAGGGCGGAGGAGGTCGACGGGACGAGGAGCAACCTTCGCGGCCTTGGCAACACGAGCGTTGCGTCTGGACTTCTTCTTGCCAGGCTGTTGCGGTCGTTAACATCTGCACACAGGCGCCACAACTCTCAACGAGGTGAGAGGGGAATTACCTGGTCGAAGTGCACGCGGACGTAGCGTTGCCTGCAAAAGTCAGCATGTCAATATTGGAGACGAGGCGGGTATCGCATACCAGTCCTTGTGGAAATGGTTCTTCTGAATCTGCTGGTTGTGCTTGATCGCCATTGCTGCAGATTGTCTGATGCGCGATTAGTCTCCGATGCGATTGCGATGTAGAGGATGGCGAGCGTACCTGTTGGCGGACCTGTGGTTAGTACGGGCTGACGTTCAAAGTTCGAGGTTCTCTCCTTCATTTTCGACTTGCTGCTTAGCGTGGGTCGCTTGTGTGTGGAGAAACTGTTTGGCCGAACCCCGTGGTCTTGGCAAAGAGAACACCACGGCAGTCATCTCAGGAAGACTTTCCCCCTACGGAAATCTAGTCATCTGGCAAACAGCTCGTATGACGACTACTCAAGTGCCGAGTCTTAACTTATGAAGAAAATGGCATTGCGTGGCAAGTGCCAATGTACAATTGGGTATGGTATCCTAACTACTAACGATTCATCCATCTGCCATAATTCATACGACTCCTCTCCGTACTATCACTTGGAATAATCTTCGCAAGATCCCGAAGGTCATGACCATAATTCTACGAGCTAGCGTAGTTACTGTAGTATGACCACTGAAGAGCCGCCACTAAAGCGCAACGGCATCGAGAAGGGTATCAAAAGAAACAAATCAACGCTTACATACAATCATCTCCACCAAGCCTCTGCCTACCAATAGTCGTGATATCGTAACTCAAAAAGCGCCCTGCCGAGGTGGTCAGGAACGAACTAATCACGCAACAAGCCGCCAATGCCGAGACCTACACCAAGATCTACGCGTCCCCGTTTTGGCGGGCTGATGTGGTGATCTGAAGATGGGAGCCGTCGCTTCTCGGATTCACCCGCCCGTGTCAACCCATGCCCTTTCTTGACTTGACCGAATATCTTGGACTGGACCAAGTTTGCAGACTGCATTGAGGGTGCTGCCATTTGTCCTTTAGGTGGCGGTACTCGGCGTAATAGATTGGTCGCCATCTGGCTGGCTTGCGACTCAGGCACTTCCTCTTCTTCCCTGTCAGTGAAAGCTTCCTCCTCATCGACGCTGGATGCTGTGATAGTGGAGTTGCTGCTTTGGCGGCGACCATGCGCGGGCTTCTGCTGGTAATGAGCCGGAGGCGCTGATTGAGGTACACCAGTCGATACATAAACTGGGGGTGTCCTAGGCACCTCAGCTCGAGGTTGAGGAGCACGCCGATTTGGAGTCTGAGGCAAAGAAGACATTGACTGTGCACCACGCTGGTGACCAAATCTTGACCTTGGTGCATGTGCCCTTGTTGGTGTCGTTGGGGCAGTGGCAGTCTCTTGACTGAGCATCTTGTCGGCAAGCAGAAGCGCCTCAAAGTTGTTTTGTCCTCTAGCGTCTTGAGTGGAAGTTGGCACACGTGATACTCGATGCCTTGGAGTGGGCTGATGCGGGGTGCCAAAGACAGATCGTGGAGAGCCCTGCTCGATCTGCTCCAGAAGCGGCGCAATATGGTCACGATTTTTCCGGATCCTGGTCTTCAATCTGTCGTTCTCTTCCAGAAGACTAGCGAGCTCCCCTTCCCTGTGCTCAGTGCGGCGCTTCTGCTGGTCGTATAGATCTCGCAGCTCCTCATTCTCGTTCTGCAACAGCTGGTTTTGGCGATTCAGTTCAGATAACATGATGGCATTGGCTGCACTGGCCGACTCCTGGTAGGTCTGTTCAGGTGTCATCATAGTGACCTTCCGCTTCTCTTCCGCTTGCTGAAGGACGTCGAGTTCTCGTTGAGCCATAGCTAGCTCGACCGCCATACGACTAGCAGCCTCCTGACTTTCCATGACTGCCATGTTGTACTGCAATTTGTAGTGCGCTGCAGATAGTCGCATATCTCGGAAGGCATTGGAAAGACTGTTGACCATGGACCGGAGCTCTTCTGCTGATGCATTGTTGACCTGATCGAGGGGATACAGTGCAGCTGCCGCTTCGATCAGGGCCGAAGGCTGGTTAGGCAGCTTGCTGGTGGGCGGAGGGGAGGTGAGTTGCGGCGTCGGGGGCGTTGGTGTACGCACTGAGGCGCGAGCACCAGGAAACTGGGAAGATGGCGGAGGCGTCATGGAGGAAGTAGCTCGAGGTGGGGGAGAATTGAAGTTTGCGCAGTCCGGCGACGTGAGACTTGCCATTTTGACGGCTGCAATGGACTCGGGAGGCGAGCCGGGGCGAGGGTTGGGCGTTTCAAGTCGCGTGCCTTCGGTGGTAGGCATCAGTGAGTCTTGCGATGGTTGGTGGAACAGTGCCTGGGAGTCCATTCTGCCTAAGGCGGGATTGGCCAAGCGATACGCGACACGTCGAGAATGTAGGTAGGGCGAGACTGATGCGGTCCGAGTGCGCTTTGTCTGGTCGAAGTCTGATACACGCGCAGGGTGTTGTCAAAGAGCTCGACGATGCGGCGCGAGTGGTAGATGACGCGCAAGAGCGGTGGGCAGGCGTCAAGTACGAAAACGGCGTTTGCAGGGGTGCGCGTCAATGCGCGTCTGGCGAAGAAAGGTCGCTAACGGTATGCGACTACAGCAAGACTCGAATGGGCGTGTGCAAGTATCGCGCTGAGACGTGGTTTTGGTAGTGATGGTAGGCCTGTGGTCGTCTTGGATGTGGAGAGACGATGCGGAGTCGTCCTTGCCCTCGAGCGGGCTGGTGCTAGACCTAAAGCGTCCTTGTGGTTATGAAACATTGCCCCAACGGTCGTTGACTGAGCAACAATCTTCAAGCTCAGACACTCCGTGCTCCCAGCGTCCAGATTCAGGGCTCCTCAATAATCGAGTCCCAAAGAGGAGGCCGCGAATTTTGGTTGGATATGCGTTTCGCTGTTGGAGCCCGCCGGCGCTGCGTCCCTGACCGTTAAACGTGCAAGCTATACCTATCCCCAGTAAACAGCTGGCGTCATGGATCCAACATCTTCAATTCCACGCCCGTCTGGCAAACCCAGACCAGCAGTGTCTCGACTCCCCGTGCTCAGACCCTCAGGCAGCCAATCCACACTGCGGACACCAGCATCGACCGAACAATTGCGCAAGAAGCCGTCTGTCTCTTCCTTGTCTCGACCACCTCCGCCTGCAGCAACACTGCAGAAGAAGACTTCGAGGGCATCATTGGTGCGCTCTAATACACCTTCGACCACAGCATCTGCGACCTCGAACCCCAATCGCACACTCCTGGGCTCATCCACGCGGCGAGTGAGCGGGATACCCAGCATTGGCCAATCCCGAAACACCAGCTCCACTCCCGCAAACAATGCACCCGTCTTCAAACGGCCCTTTGCCCGTCCGCCCTCTCGTCAGACAACAGCGCCACCACCTTTCACAACGACGTCGAATGCAAGCAGAGAGGACGATGGATTGGGGAGTTTAGATGGATTCAGGTCGGCTTCGAGGGCTTCCTCAAGGGCTAGCTCAAGGGCGGGGTTCCGTGACCACGAGCCAGACCCTGAGCCAGACTATGCACTCGAGCATGATTATGAGCCGGAGCCGGAGCTTGGGGTTGCCCAAAAGAAGAAGTCTCGGCCGTCGTTATCCGAAAGGACAATAGAGAGCCTGTCACAATTGCCGTCTTCGCCAGCACCAGGCAAAGGGAGGCGGAGATCCAGCTTCTTCAATGCTGATAACAGCATGCCACCTCCGCTCCGGCCGGCTTCTGCAATGTCAAATAACAGCAGACCATCTACGAGTGATGGGTCATCCCAAGCAATACCAGCTACGCCCAAGCGATTCGGCGCGTCATCTGGCAGGCTGTCCATGACTGTACCTGGTAAGAGGAGTGTCAGTGCGAATGTGATGACTCCCACAGCAACACCAACTAGGACAACTTTGGTGTCACGCCCAGCATCTACAATCAAGAAACAGCCGCTGTCATCAGCACAAAATCTTCAGAACACGCCGAAGCCACGTCCACTAGGCACTAGCAAGAGCATCAGTGCACGTACACCAAAATCTCGCGCCTCACTGAGCGGCGTCTTTGGCCAAGCAATATCACCTCCGGGCACAGCAATCGTGGACGATGTCACACCTTCGGCTGCGCGCAATCCTCCTGCCAAAACGACACCTATCACAACGCGCAAAGTTTCCACCTCATCAGCAGCTTCGCGAGAACGAATTGCAAAGGCTAAAGCGTCGCGAAAGTCGGATGTAGGGGCAGCACCAAACGAGTCACCACCAAAGGCGGGAAACTCTTCTAATGCATTACGAGAGCAGATTGCCAAAGCTAGAGAAGCTGCCCGCCGTGCAAAAGCTGAGCCATCTCGAACCAGCACTCCTCCGAGGGATGCTATTGTTCCTGATCCGGCTGAAATCGCAAGCTTTGATTTCGGCCTGGATGATCCTTTTAACCAGAATGCTAAAGGAAGCAAATCGCTCCTACGCAAGCGAATTGATGGCGCGCGGGTAGATGGACGTCTGAACATTGCCGCGATGGGTCTGAAAGAGGTCCCCGATGATATACTTACCATGTACAAGTATGACCCCAACGATAAAACAGTCGCCTGGGGTGAAATTGTCGACGTGGACGTAATGATAATGGCGGATAATGAGCTGGAAACGCTTCCCGAGGCCATGTTTCCGGACGTTGATGTTGAGGACATGGTTGATTCTGACGAATCTGGGCCTCAATTTGGGGCAGTACAAACAATTGATCTGCATGGAAATATGCTAAGAGAGCTGCCGATGGGGCTGGGACGGCTAACGCAGCTCTCCAAGCTGAACTTGGTGAGTTTTCATGATATCATAGCTCAACCTTTGCTGACTTGCGCCAGTCGAGAAATAAACTCCCAATGGAAATCCTCGATGTGATCTGCCGCATCCCTACGCTGCGGGAGCTAAAGCTGGCCGAAAACGATCTTCAAGGTGATCTCTCTATGGTGCTTTCCAACCTCAGTGCGTTGGAGGTGCTCGAGGTTCAGGCGAATAAGCTGTCATCTATACCGGGTGAAATTGGCTCACTACCTCAACTCCGGATACTGAACGTGTCCGATAATCACTTGCGAACTATACCACAAGATATCTTCGCCTCGAAGTCGCTTCTCGAACTACAGGCTTCGAAGAATCGTCTCGAAGGCTCACTGTTCAGGGGCATGTCTAACTCAGGACTGCATGAGCTCCATGTCGCAAACAACTCTCTCACATCACTGGCGGATGGCGATGCATTCACATTCCCGGCTATCCGCACTCTGAACCTGTCCACAAATCGTTTGATATCACTACCCGATGTTTCGAGCTGGACTAGTCTTACCTCCCTCTTGGTGGGCGAAAATAAGCTCAAATCACTGCCCAAGGGCTTCGCCTCGCTACAACAGCTACGCACAGCGGATCTGACAGGCAACGACATTACACAGCTGGATGACAAGATTGCTTTGATGGATGGCTTGGAGCATCTCACCATCGCAGCAAACCCTCTTCGAGAGCGGAAGTTTCTGTCCATGAATACCGAGGACATCAAGCGTGATTTAGCCTCAAGACTGCAGCCAGCTGATGACCCCGCTACAGCCGACGTTGATCTTGATGATGAGGCGACTGGGACCATTGAGCACAGTTTGTGGCAACCCAATCGACATGGAATGTTGGACCTATCCAATAAAGCCCTGGACAATCTGGATGAGAGCGGTTTGAAAGTCTTCGCCGATCAGATCCATCAAGTTCATCTGCAACAAAATATTTTTGAGGCCATCCCAACTACGCTGACGCTTTTGAGCCATCTTACCTTGCTGGATCTCTCCAAGAACGGTGTCGAGACTGCACTCTCTGTACCACTTGAACTTCCCAAGCTTCGAGAGCTTCGTCTAAGTGGTAACAGAATACGGTCATTTGAACCCTTGACGGCGCATCTTACCGCACCCTCTCTGCAGATTCTCGATGTGTCGCGTAACAGCCTTTCCGGAAGCCTTCCTATCCTTCGCTCCTCCTTTCCCGAACTCATCACACTCCTGGCTTCCGACAACGGCCTGTCCGACGTTAGCGCCGAGGCCCTGACTGGTCTACGAATAGTCAATCTCAGCAACAACGACATTGAACGCCTGGAGCCTCGGATCGGGCTCCTCCAAGGAACCCTCACTGGCTTCGAAGTAGAAGGTAACAAATTTCGAGTGCCTAATTGGCAGGTCTTGAGGAAGGGAACGGACGCGGTGTTGACTTGGTTGAGGGACAAGATACCACGAGAGAGCTGGAAAAGCGATGCAACTGAGTTCTTCGATGCTGATGATGGTGTCGCTTTTTAAACTCTCTGGATGGAGTGGTCTACGACATGCGAGGATGCGATGCGCGCCAGGATGGGTTTTGTAGTGGTTGAATGTCGGCCTCGTTGTTTTACCTGGCTGATTCTTGTACTCGGTCTTAACATTCTTATCTTGATACCTTTTTTATAACATGTTTTGGTAACTTTGCTTCGCGCTCTCCGACGTTGCAAGAGCATTCCCGTCGCACATATTTCATTCCCTTCCATGGGTGTATATTAGCGTCTTGGCATTCAACGCGTGTGTGACACGCTCGAGCCACGAAACCACAACGGTCACGTATCACTTCGTTTGAGCCAGTACAGCGATGATCGTGAGGAGTCCGTCCATGTAATTACTTTCGCAGGAGCTACGAGTCGTCACGAGTCCACATGGGCGGCTCTGTACTTTTGAGCTTAGCGTGGCTTTGAGGACAACTCTCAGTATTAACGTGCAAGTAATCTTTGGAATTTTGCCAGTGGTCGGGGACAAGACCAATACACAATTCAATCAAAGTTCCAAAGCTTTCAGAGAATTATTGCAACTCTTCTACGGCTCTGCAACATGCAATTAATAGCTGAGAGAAGGGGTTTCGACGTCAATGTATGCAATCAATTTGCTCATCAAAACAAGGGAGTTTCCGTGCATCAAGTCACAGTGATAAGTACCTACATAACAGCATTTTATCAATCTTAACCTTGTCGTCATATTGTACTGTGTATGTAGCAGTGCACCTATTCCCGGTTTGAAGCTTGTGGGCCACACGAGAGTTAACGTAACGGTTCTCCGTGGAACCATGGTAGTGGATTGCGCTAAGGACTGACAGTGGATCGGCTCGTAAACCTAAGAATAGATTGGAGTTCGTGGTCAATCTTCAGCAACAAGCATCTTCAGTAGCACAGGATGTAAGAAGCTTGCATGGATATCTCTTATGCATTAATGAAGGTATTCTCTGAAGTTCTGAGTTGATATTAAAGTGTGCCTCTGTGTGGCCTATCTCCTGCAGGTACGGGTGGGCCTAAACAGGGGTCCCGCACCGCTTACGTGGACATGCAGATTTATCGGCTGCCTCGTGTTTCTCAGGCTCGAGGTTTCAAGACTGAACCATTTTTGACAGCGGAGACCGTTTGTAGAAACATGTTCTGTCAATGTCACGACGACGATCTGTCATGTTATATCGAGATGGACCATCGGATCGTCGAACAAATCTCCACAGCGTTCGACAGCAAACACGAATCCCAACATATCGAGCTTATCGATACGCGTGTCGCCGGGGAAAATTAGCTAGATCGGATCAACGTCAGGGGATGTGATCGTGATCCGCGGGAAGTGACTGGCATGATGGGTCACAATAGATGAGAGTCTATGATTTAACGTATCTTGGAAAAAGGCAGATTGTCTCTCCAGCACCGCAAACACTTCTTCGATTGTGACAACTGATACACATGTACTATGGTATAATGAGAGGCTCACGGTGTGGCGTTGGATGCACGGAGAAATCTGGTAGCGGTGACGGCAGGGCTTGCGCTTGATTTGCTGTAGCAGGATATAGCGCAGTTTCAGTTCCTGTGGCTGCAGCACCAACGATCCCCTGCAGAAGCGAGATCCGGGGCGGCGTCGCGGCGTCCCCGTTGAAAGAAAGAGCTCCCTTCCCTTGAAAGCTCTTCGTTACCCACTCTTCCACCCCTTGTGTGCGCTGCTATTGTGTCCCCCAGAGCTCGACGCTCGTTTCCCTGTCTCCTTGTTTCTTTGCATACACGTTCACGGGGAATTGACGGCAGGCCTTCGTTCAACCGCTGTCACTCCGCAGTCTCTCCACTGTACGACTACATAAAACACAGAGTGAAAGTGCTTGACGCATTCTTCACCTGCCTTCACCGCATTCCTTCTCGGTGGAGGGTCCGGGAATTACCATTCCACTAGCATTGCCCCACTAGCGCGGCTGGCGGTGACGACAACGTTCTCCACGATCTACACCAACCTTTTAGACTTTCTTCTTTATGACAGGCAACACGCGATCTCCCTCGCAGAGGTCTTTTCGACTATCCAATCACGGATTCCAGCCGCTGAACGCCATCGGCGACAACATGGACAACCGCAACGACATCCCGCTCCAGACTGTCGTCAGTCACAGCCCCTCGCAATCTACCCCTACGTACAACGATGAGAAGGAGGAGAAGACTAGCATGTTCCAACGTGGACGTAGGCGGGTGGCCAAGGTCGACTCAAGAACTGGAGCGCCATTGCCTCCACGCGCGGGGGAGGAGAAGACGGCCCTGAACCGTATGGGCAGGATCTACACCAAGATCCTCAACTTCAGCATCGTCACGCGGTACATGATCTATGTTGCTCCCATCGCTCTCTTACTGGCCATCCCCATCATCCTCTCCCAGACAGGCACAATCACCGGCACAATTGGTGGTACCAACAACAAGAAGTTCTGGATATGGATCGAGATCATCTGGCTCAGTTTCTGGGTCATGAAGATCGTTGCACACTTCCTCCCCAACATCTTCGAGTTTCTCATCGGTGTCGTTAGCCCTGGTGTCAAGAAGTATGCTCTTCTTCTGCGAGCCGTGGAGAAGCCATTGTCCTTCGTTTTCTGGATGATCGTAAACCAGGCTACGTTTCCAGCCCTTGTTCGCGTTGAGCCCGGCAGGACAGCAGCTTGGACCGGTACCATGCAGTCCGTGCTTCTTGCTCTTCTCGTCTGTACCATCATCATCCTCGCGGAGCGCGTTCTTATCCAGTTGATCAGTATCAGCTATCACCGCAAGCAGTTTGATGACAAGATTAAGGAATCCAAGCGCAATATCTACCTACTCGGCATCCTCTACGATACTTCCAGGTCTCTGTTTCCGGCTTACTGCAACGAATTTGCGCAAGAGGATTACACGATCCAGGATACTATTCTCGATCTGGGACTCGGAAGCAAGAAGGGAACCGCTAAGCATGGTCGCTCAGGCAGCCGCACTCCCATCCGCCTCATTCAGGAAGTTGGCCGCGATGCTGGCCGAATCGGAGATAAGATCACCTCAGTCTTCGGTACCATCGCATCAGAGATCACCGGCAAGAAGGTGTTTGACCCGAGCTCAGCCCACTCCATAGTGTTGACCGCTCTGGAGAGAAACAAGAGTGCGGAGGCTCTGGCCCGACGAATCTGGATGTCTTTTGTTGTTGAGGGCAAAGACGACCTCACTCAGGATGATCTTGTGGAAGTCATGGGCCCAGGTCGCCAGGAAGAGGCTGAAGAATGTTTCGCTGCACTTGATCGTGACGGTAACGGCGACATTAGTTTGGAGGAGATGATTCTCACTGTGACCGACTTCGCCAGGCAGCGCAAGTCCATCAACTCCAGCATGCATGACGTCGATCAGGCCATCAATGCCCTCGACGGTCTGATCTTGACCATCGCCGTGATCGTCTGCATCTTCGTGTTCGGTGAGTATCCATAGCCAACTTATGTGAGCCATACTAATCATGCTCAGTCGCTTTCCTTGCCCCAGGTTTCCGCACTACGCTGACAACGTCGGCCACTGCACTCTTATCGCTGTCCTTCGTATTTGCCACGACTGCTCAGGAAGTCCTCGGTTCTTGCATATTCTTATTCGTCAAGCACCCGTACGATATCGGCGACCGTGTCGACATCACTTCCGAGCAGCTTACGGTTGAGCACATTGCTTTACTGTATACGGTTTTCAAGCGTGTGACAAATGGCAAGACTGTGCAAATTCCGAATATCGTCCTCAATAGCCTGTGGGTTGAGAACATCACACGAAGCAAGGCCATGAGGGAGCAGGTTTCTGTCTTCTGCGACTTCGGAACATCATTCGAAGATATCAACTTGTTGAAACAAGAGATGACGAGCTTCGTCCGCGACCCTGCCAATTCCCGCGAGTTCCATCCCGATATCGATATCGAGGTTATCAGCATCGCTGAGATGAATAAGCTTGAGCTGCGAGTTGAGATTCGACACAAGACCAACTGGTCAAATGAGTCTCTCCGTGCATCCAGACGATCCAAGTTCATGTGCGCCCTGGTTGTGGCTCTACGTAAGGTACCTATCAACGGTCCTGCTGGTGGAGATGCAGCACTAGGATCTGCGGATAAGCCTACCTGGTCGGTCGCAGTTCCACCAGCTGACGCTATCGCGGCATACCAGCAGTACAAAGCGAACGCTGACGCCAAGCGCCTTCATCCACTGACCAAGCCTGGCGACGATAATGACAAGGGCAAATCCACTAGCACCGACTACCTAGGCGTTGGGGCTGGAGGCGAAGGCCAAGCCATTACCTCACTAAACAACCGCAAGCCAGGCCTTGACACTATTCGCGACGATACTTGGGAAGCTCGCGGTGACGATGTTAGCACCCTTGGCAGGCCTAGCGTGGACGACCGTCGACCTGATCTCGATGAAGTCAGGGGCTTATTACGCAAGGCGAGCTCTGTCGGAAAGCGGAAGGGTGGTACCACGCTGTCTCCATACAGCTCGCGCATGACCACGGAGAGCTCTCGACAGAACATTCCACCGCCGCTTCCACTTTCAATCGTCCCGTCTGGTAGCCATAGCCAGTACGCGCCACCTCCTGGTCCTCCATCTGCTCCTCCGCCACCACCGTCGATGTCACGTAGCACCGCCCCAGGCTCACCTGCCTCGATCTCCACAGGGTATGTAGAGGAATATTCGTACCAGACGATGGTCCCTCCGCCACGTTCGCGAAGCCGTCCTAGGGCACCACACGTTGAGGAGGATGACGGAGACAGGCATTGGGATCCCAATGCCACTCCCACAGGATCCAACAACCCTTATCGAAGTCCGAGCTCGTCTGAAGCCCCTCGGACTCAGCCCAAGCGCGAGTAGAGGAGGTATAGGAGGGTGATGTTAACGATTTTCCTTGCCTACCTTGCGAGTCAGTGAGCGCTCGCGTGTAGTGAATCACTTGTATTGTTTCGAAAGATATTTGAA
>Ga0115848_100559_pt1 | contig 14888 bp, 16 predicted proteins | sample InSIn3gowninarea_FD_83862 | JGI IMG/M metagenome (GOLD analysis project Ga0115848, IMG submission 83862) | reverse complement strand
CTTAGCCAATAAGCATAACAGAGAAGCTTCGTTTCTTCATCCTAGGTAAGAATGTTCCATCAGCTTATAATATGATCCTCAGTGGAGTTGGACTGAAGAAGTTCGAAGCAGTGGCATCGATAATTCATCAGTGCATCAAGTTCCCCACTCACTATGGGGTTGGCATGGTAAAAGATAATCAAAAGGAGGCTAGATAATGCTACTATACCTCTGTTGAACAGCAAGAGGTTCAGAAGAACACCACCACTTATCAAATTAACACTTTAGATCCCCGTGAATATACTGATTTAGTCAAAGGACAAGTCATGGAAGCTACGAAAACCATCGTATTAGACAATGAAAACCAGAGAGAACTACCCAGATTGTATCAAACCTAACACCATCCCTCAAATAGGAATTAATTACATTCCTTAAAGAGCAGAAAAATGTGTTTGCTTGGAGCCATGAGGATATGGTTGGAATTGACCCTAATTCCACATGTTATGAACTCAATATCAACAAAGATGCTAAGTTGATCAAACATAAGCGTAGGGTATTTAGTCCCAAGAAAAATATGGTTATCTAAGAAGAAGTAGACAAATTGCAGAAAGCTCATTTCTTTTCGGACGCCAAGTACCCTAATTGGTTGGGCAATGTGGTGATGGTAAAAAATAGGAATAACAAATGGAAAATGTGTGTGGATTTTACCGACCTCAACAAAGTATTTCCAAAATATCACTTTCCTTTACCAAAAATTGATCAAATGGTAGATGCAACAACAAGTCATGAGTTGTTGAGATTTATGGATGCCTACTCTGGTTACATCTAGATCAAAAAGATGGAAGACAATGAAAGCACATCTTTCATCACCAGTCGTAGTACTTACTACTACAATGTTATGCCCTTTGGGCTTAAAAACGCTGGAGCAAGATACTAAAGGCTAGTGAATAAGGGTTTTGAAGAATAAATCAGGTAGTACATGGAAATGTGTATGGACGAAATGCTTAACAAGAGCAAGATAGATACCAACCACATCAAAGACTTGAGCCAGATGTTTAATCAGCTGAAAAAACATCAAATGAAGCTCAACCTGACCAAGTGTGCGTTCGGCGTATAAGAAGGAATGTTCATAGGCTTCATTGTGGATCAAAGAGGAATTAAAGCCAATTCAAATAAAATAAAGGCACTTATTGAGATGCAATCTCCAACATATGCAAGAAAGACGTGCATAAATTAATAGGAAGAGTGTCCGCCCTTAACCGATTTTTGTCCAAATTTGTTCGATCAAGTTCTTATTGTCATATTAATACCTTATTATGATTACACTTAATTTTGTTGTAAAATTACATGTTCTCATCATGAGCAAACATGAAAATATCAAAAAATTCCTCAGACAAGATACGGACCCATGGGGATCCCTGGGAACTAAGTATTCTGATTCTGTTTGGCTAAAATATTGAAAAGGTGGATGGCCCGACGACCAGGTGCATTCTTGCTATAGTTTGGTTTTATGCCTAAGGTGGTGTGACGACACTACCCTAAGAGATAAGACCAACAATAACACATATTCAATAGAGAAAATTGGAGTATGCTGACACAAAATTAACTTACACTTTCATTCATAACATTAATTTAATAAAAGGTTGACCATGGTTAACCAAATTACAAGTAAATAAAGTATAAGATTACAACATGATAAAGGACACTGTCATCTTCGGCGAGTCACCAACTCGGTTATGGAAGCTCGACGACCATCACTAAAACTCATCATCACAATCATTATCGATAAGATAATTCTTCACCAGTTGTATTGGAATTGCGTCAGGTAGTATCCAACACTCATCACTTCCAAGAGGAGGAAATCTAATAAAGGGAAAATCTACCTGGTACAAATACCAGAATTAGGAATCCTTAGGGATTTTACAAACAACTAGGGAATTTATTCATCCATACTTGTATGATACCTGTCTGACTTTATCTAGATGTAATGTCGCCTCCATCTAACCTTCATCATAATCGATAGCCCAGACTGCGTGAAGACCCATCTTGAACTAGTACCTTAGTTTCATGATCCGACGATGCATACCATGTTTGATCACTTCTTTCTTCTCCGAGGATTGCTCGACCTTACTAAGATTCTCTGTCTGTGAAATATTTTCAGTTTGAAGTAGACTAATATGTTTCTAACTTCCCCAAGGTCGGCTTGAAGACTGGCGACTACAATAATTTAGTCGCCATAGGCACTTGCCATCTTTTGAAGTGCTTACTGAATAACGATAGATGCTGCTCAAGCTCAATCAGAGGCATTTCCTTAAAGGGTGATGTCTAAATCTTCACTCTGTTGGAAAATTGTCACTAAGGTGAAATTATTATTAGACTACAAAAGAAAAAGAAAAGCATTCAAAAATTAAAGGTAAAGAGATGAATATGTGCAAGTAAAAAAAAAGAGGCGATCAAAACAAAATGAAGCCAAAATGTGATATCATTTCATTCATTAAACAATGGGGCACGTCCTTGCAAGAGAATATATAAGAAGATATTAGGAATTCAAAATACAAGAAGATGCTAAAATAATATACTTAGAAGGATTTTCCTTCTCTGATAACACTTTATCCTGATCGACGATAATCTTGTCTTCATTAGTGGCCTCCCTCTGCTCCTCAACAATTATTTCTTCATCATTTTCCTATAGGTTGGAAGGACTGGTAGGTGCATGCTCATTAAATAAATTGTATTCGACAGGAACCCATGCTTTTACGAAGGCCTCATCCCAACCTTTCTTAAAGAAATACTTATAGATGAAGTCCAATTATTTTTTAGTAAGTGCAAAGGTCTTGTACTATCCTTCATCGAAGGGGCAAATTTAGGAGGGGATTAAAGATAATCCTCCTCAATTAGAGGTAAACCTCCTTATTATGTGATTAATGAGAGATGAAGATAAATAGGAGCTTAATCGAAGACTAATGGAGCCTTCCAGAAGAATCTAGTGATCCATAATGTATTTTGTCTATTTTTATGAGATAAGGATTTATATTTTAATTCAACAGTGAGTTCCCGGGTGATATACATATTAGAACCTAGACGACTGATGCCTCGAGCCCATGGTTTGTCTTTTTTTCGACATACAAAAGGTCGCTCCTCTAGTTGAAATATCGGACGCTTTTTTCATTGCCTAGGTTACACCTTCAGAATACCCTATAAGGGAATTTTGTTCTACTTCCCCCAATCTTAACTTTACGCCACGCCGACTCCCCTTTCGTCATATATTTGTGAGGTTAGCGAGGGACCAGGTCTAGCAGGACCTATGATAGCTTACATGATCTATCGAGAAAACTCACATGGGGAACCTTTGAGGGAATTAGGTGGAGAATAGAGAGCAAATAATCATTAAGGCGTTGAACTTAATGACTTTGGATACAATAGGTAAAGCACCTAACATAGCCCGAGTGAGCATTACTTGAGTAACCATGGCTAAACTTATTCTTAATGACAAATAATTTTTGGCATAAAAATAGTTACTTTCATAAAAGATCTGTGTGATATCATACCATTCCTAACACGTGTCAAATAAAACTTATCTCAAAACAGTGACGGTTTGATGAGAATTGGCCGAAAATGTGCAGACACCCAGTTGTGCCACCTGACACAATGACTGGTCACTCGAGAATCTCAATAAGCATTTAATGCTAATGACATGTTAGGTATGGTAGTCTAACCCATCATTTATTTCCCGCCAGAGGTTCATTGAGACCAACCTCAGCCTATAAATATCCCACGTATCATTTAATAAGCGACGAGAGCCATAGGTTCATTAAGATATCAAGTTGTTAAAACCTTGAAACCAGAGAGCGTATTCCCCACCATTATTGCGCTTATCCAATTCTCTTTAATAACTCAAGCATTTATTGAAATCCTAAACACCATTATATCCATATTTCAGTGCTTACTGCTTATCATTGGTGTATTTAGAATGATGTACTCTCTCTCCCTTTAGCCGAATAACCTTAAAGGCTCATTTATTATCTAAACACTATGAATTTATTCCGTATTCTTGTGATAAATACAAGATTTTATTCCTCATCATTCAAAGTGCAATTAATACCGTTTCCTTACCATTAAAATGGGTTACACCTCTAGTATTTACAAACACACCAGAAAACACTAGTCTCTTACATTCGGCGACTCTATTGGGGAGGTATTCTCTTTAAAATGGTGAATGACAACATTAACCACACCTTTTTGTATGGTAATCAACGTGAGCGAGAATATGATACTCCCACAACCGAGCTTCCTCAAAACATTGCTCTCACATGAGGTGTTCTTACGGGACAAGCTTCTACAAGCTCTGTGATGGGGCTAACTTAAATGACCAATATCATGGACAAGTTTATGGAGTTTTTGCAAGATCAATATGGAATGCTGGGATTTTATCCAGCGATGAATCCTATCTCATTCGCTACTCCAGTAGCACAACCTGTAGTTCCTTTAACAGGAATAACACTTCAACATTCAAGACCAGTTTGTACTTCGGTATCTAATCTTTCTACCACCACTACAACACCAACAGTTGATGCAACTATTGTTGTCCAAACCTCACCCGAGGTCATTCTGTCAAAGAGCAAGATAATGGAGGCAACTGCCTCACCAACCATGACCCTTGAGGAGGTCAAGAAGGTGATGATGAATATGATGGCATTACCCTCACAATCTCCTAGTGAGGTTGTGTCCATTTATGATGATTTACGTACTCCTTATCCAGAGGAATAAAATGATGCGCCATACCCTAAGGGGTAATTTTTTTCCCAATATTTGAGAAGTTTGTGAAAGGGGGTAACCTGAAGGATCATATTAAACTCTTCGTTGAACACTTGGGAGCCCATTATAATAGCCAGAAACTCCGTATGAGAAAGTTCTCAAAATATTTGATAGACAAACCTTATACTTGGTACTCCCGCCTAACTCCAGGGAGTGTAGATACATGAGAATATATGCATGTCCTGTTTTTACAGAATTTTTTTCTGGCAACGAATGAAGTCACCTTGGCCCAGCTTGCTCGTGAAAGGCAAAGTCCAGGTGAAGAGGTCATGATGTATATTTAAAGATTCATATATAGATCTCTTGATGTTAGAGAAGATGCAATAGGAGGCAAATTCCTTCATATATGTGCCGAACGATTGCAACCCATAGTACATTTATCACCTAATAAATGAGACTAGAGAGGGGACATTTAAAGCCTTCCACAGGGTTGCTCAAAACATCTTTATAGTTGTTTCCCCAACCTCATTATTCCCAACTTTGCATGGAAACAACAGACATGCCAGGAAAATAGAGGAGGCCAGCTAACATAAGTTACCTAAGCGGAAGGGTTAAAGATGCAAAACTTGCTGGAGAAGGAAAGAGAGATAACAAAATAAAATTTGACTGTGAAGATCCACCACCATTGCCTTGCTCTATCGAAGAGGCAATGACTTGTTACACTACCATGATGGCATATGACCTCATTTTTCCACTAAAGAAATCCCCCCCTATTCTCATGCAATAGATGCACAAGACAACCCAAAATGTTGGCATGTACATTGGCGTGTGTGTCACCCAATGGCTTCATGATTTACATTGAGGAGGATCATCAACAAAACATAATGGTAAGAAATTTGCAAATCCCTCGAGCCAATGTCAATAATAACCCTCTACCAGGTCATGGGGAACATATGGTAGTGGCTTTTGATGAGGAAGCAGAGACCTAAAGTAGGGAGAAAATGAGAGAGGGAAAAGAGTTTCAAATAATGTATGATAGTTAATTGGTAAGAATGGCCAACGTGGTCATTGATTATGATGAACCAAACATCAGGGATGCCAAACAAGCTTACTGAGTGGAGGATTATGAGCTAGACCCTAATTTTTAATACCAACCTGTGTTAAGATAACCAAAGTTTTCATTATTTTTTTCCCAGATTGGTGTAGCCTAAGATAACCGTTTGGAGATCACTAAAGCAATCCTTGAGACAAAGAAGAAAAATGTTGTTCTTTTTCTCAATTGGAAGGGCCCCATTGCCAAATTAATTTGTCATATTATGTTTGAAATCACTTTCTCATATGCAGACAGACATATCTTATTTTTCCATAATAAACAATTGTATGTGATAACATGCATCAACGAAACCAGTTTCCCCAAGGCGTTGATTTATGCTGATGCACCAGTGAATATCATGCCAATTATATCTTTCTATGAGGCTAATATCTGAGAGATAAGTTTGATCACAATGACCCTATCGATCTCTGGTTATGATAATCAGACTTTCCAATCAATTGGGTACGTTGATGTTTGGATAGTAATGGGAAAACTCACATCACATATAAAATTTCATATGATTGAGTTACTTATCTCTTACCACCTCTTGATTAGGAAATTTTGGTTGCACAATCATACTATTGTCCATTCGAATTACCACCACTATACCAAAGCTAATGTAAATGGAATAAATGCTGTCATCTGAGCAATCAAGAGTCCTTTTTCCAAAGCTAAAGAACATTTGGTGGATGCATTTTTTTACACTGAGATGAATACAGATACATGTGTTTTGACAAAGCGTATCGAAGGGGTTAGGGTACCAACCATCAAAGATAAGTTGGGCCCTATGATGGTTCAAGATGAAAAGAAGGAGGAAACCGTGCTATTTAATGAGGTTATTTACCAAACACATGTTATCTCGAAGCAAATGAGAGATAAAATAAGGCCAAGAATTGAATCGGTTGAAAGATAAGTCAGATGTCAGAGTGTGTTGAGTAGGTTGATAAGACCAAAGTTTGAGTAGGTTGAGAGCTCTAATAAGAGAATAGCACTCCCACCTCCCGAGAGAAAATGCAAGAAAGTTTTGCTCAGTGATGTAATAGTGGTTTATCGTCTCTGAAGGTATGAGCGAGTAGTTGATTTTCCAAAGGAAGCTGCCTCGAAGGCAGAGTATGAGAGTTTTCTTATGGATAATCAAGGGTAATTCCTTGTCATTGAAAATTCTAACATCCAGGAATTTTTTTAAAGAGATACAAGAGGAACTAGAATGCCTGCAAGATCATCCCAAGACCCAAGTGCAAGTATTGGAACATATTGATTTGAAAATGGTGAAGAATAACCAATGATGATTTTTTTAATCTCGAAAGACATTGAGGAGTTGAATAATCTCGAGAGGATCGGGCTCATCAAAGAATATAAGTATGTCTTCGTGTGAAAATACACCGAAATTCCTATTCTAGAACTAGATGTTAGCTGTCACAAGATAAACATCACGCCATAAACCATTAAAATAAAACAAGAAATAAAATCTTACAAACCAGAGCTGGATATAAAGATAAAGCTGAGGTGGAATGATTACTTGTTGTTGGATTTATCAAGCTGATCCAACACCTAATATGACTATCTAGCCATCCTATTCAACTTTTCTCTCAACTTTCAAACCCCTCCTAGGGTTTGCATGGCTTCCACGTCCACGAAATTGAATCATTTGAATCTTAAACCTCCTGATCCTCCTAACGTTTGGGCTAAAAACTTTTCTAGTGTTGTTGCTAATAAGGATACCAAAGAACCCGATCTTAAAACTCCATCATCTTTTAAAGGGGAACCGATTGTATTATTCACTCTTGAGGATATAAAAGCTTTGGTAGTTACATTCAAATATTCTATTGTTGGAAAATTCTCACATGGAAGGCCTTCCATGGATGAAATAAGGAAGATTTTCCTCACTTTCAACCTCAAACAACCATGTACAGTTGGCCTGATAGATAATAAACATGTTCTGATCAAGCTTGAATGTGAAGAAGACTTTGTAAGGCTTTGGACAAAGGAGCAATGGTACCTTAGTAGATACCCCATGCAAAACTTTAGACCTGACCATGAATGTCCAGTAGTTCCTGCTTGGATATACCTACCCAACCTACCTATCTACATATTCACAAAGGCATATTTTTTCTCTAGTGCCCAACTCATTAGAAAACCTCTAAAAATAGATGCTTCTACTGTGAACCAATCACAACTTAGCATGGCTAGGTTCTATGTAAAGATCAACCTTACCAAAGATATGCCTAAGAGAGTATGGATTAGCATAAGAGATGGCGACTTATGGCTAGATGTTATCTATGAAAATCTTTTTAAGTATTGCTCATACTGCCTCAAGAAGGGTCATGAAGAAGGCACATGTATGTTCTTGAATGGTGGCAAATATATCAAACCTAATAGACTAACCAAGCCTTATAAAAACCCATCCTCAAACCTAAACCCCAAGAAATTACCCAAGAAAAAACTGAACCTCCTAAAACTCTTCCTGCTCCTGACCAAGACTCCCATGAACCTATCCAAGACCATCAAGAAACAACTAAAGTTCCTTTCCAAGAATGACAAGATACCATTCAAGAACCTGTTCCCATTGCATACATGACTCACCTAGTCCACCCACCAAAGATCCTACCCCTACAACCGATAGCCAAAGAAATACCAATCAAATAAAATTTGTCATCATCAAGATCTAACACAATGACATTACCACTGAGGAAGCTAATGTAGTAGACCACGTCATGCTCTCTCCTAGGGCATCAGACCTAATCGATTATGAATGCCACCATGCTAAGAACAAGGACTATATATTTTACTCAGATCACTATAAGGAGAAGGGAGTTCCAATGCAAGAGGAGCTCATGATCTTTGTAAAGTTATTTGATAGAAAGTGGAATTCCATAACCTGGGCCAAAAGATGTTTTTGGTACAACACCTTGGTATTTTTGCTTTTAAGCGATCTTGGTCAGAGTCTTGTAAAATTCTTGACGAAATGGACAAAAGTGGCTTGGCCGAATTATCAACTGATTCCCAAACCATCCTATCCAGATCAACTCTCTCGGGGGACTCATCATCATCCAAAGGTGTGTCATCATATGGAAGGGCACCACTAGGTTCCAGACCAAGCAACTCACATCCATCTTCCAGAATAATTTTAAATTTCCCCAAGCTATTGTGAAGGTATGAGAAACCACACTCAATTAGGAAATCAAAAGTTCAAGGGAGAAGTTGTTTTTGTACAAAGTGAAGTCTCTAAACCAGAAAGTTGCTCAGGCCAGACCAACCTTGAGCAGAGTGACCTTATATTTCTCGTAGATATATCTCATCCACGCTGTAAAGCCATTTGGGGAACCATTTTCTCATTGATCGAGACCAAACCTTAGGATGCCAAAGGAAGAAAGATATTTTTGAAGTGTTGTTAGTGGGATGTTCATCCATTAATAAAGGTTCATCAACATCCTAAATAGTCTATGAAAATATCTTGGCCATCTTAAAAAATTCATCAGCCTTCCTAAAGAAGGAAGCACGGTCTTGCAACCCCACTATAGTAGACCTGCCAAAAGTGTAGTCGGACTTGATTGAAAAGGAAACCATGTTAGCTGTAGAAGGTTTTAAAGGTGGAAAAATTATGGAACGATGTAAAAAGAACACCGACAGAAAATGACTGGTAAAAATGAGATTGAATGAGATTTTAAGGCAAGTTTGGAACTACAATGGATACTTTCTCTCTCTTTAAAATATGAAAATCCTCAAACTCTGACAAATGGCAGAAATTGTAAGAAGTTTTGAATAAAGAGACGCAGGGTTATTTAAAGTGTCGAGGAAAACAACCATTAAGGTTTCTTGATGGTTCATTACCTAAAGAATATTTTGAAAATTAGGGGTAAAATGGTTATTGCGTGAACCAAGATAGTCCAAAGTTTACCTAGGGTGCCACGTGTTAATAAGGAATGAATATGGCAAATAATAAGACTTCAACATTAAATGCTAGAGATATTGAGAGATTTGGTTGACACGTGTAGAAATAATGTGTTTCGATCAATGTCGTGTCGCTCAAAGTTGTCTTAATTTATGATGAGTCGGGTATAGTTTTTTGTATAAAAACTTCTTACTTTCACAACAACTTTTTCTATGAGGGGCAAATGTAGGAGGGGCTTAAATATAATCCTCTTAATTTAGAGATAAAACTCTTTATTAGGTTATTAATGAGAGATCAATACCGAATGCTAATAGAGCCTTCCATAAGAAGCTACTTGATCCACCATGTATTTTGTTTATTTTTATAATATTATGATTTATATTGTAATATTTGTGAGGTTACTCAGTACTAGTGATGGACCAGGTTTAGTAGGATCTCAGAGAACTTACATGCTCTATTAAGGAAACTCACTTGGGGAATGAATTCGTTTGGAGGATAGAATCAAGATATCATTAAGGCATTGAACTTAACCATTTTAGAGTCACCAGGTAAAGCACCTATCATAGCCTAAATGAGCATTACTCAAGCAATAATGGATAAACTTATCCTCAGCCAGAAATAGATTTTGGCACAAAAATAATGTCTTTCGATAAAGATATGTGTGACGTCATACCGTACCTAAAACATGTCAAATAAAACTTACCTTAAAACAGTGACAGTTATGTGAGCAGTTGGCTGAAAAGGTGCTGACACCCTACTACGCCACTTGACACAACGACTGGTCACTCGAGAATTTCAATCAACATTTAATGCTAATGACATGTTAAGTATGGTTATTTAACCAAATTTTTAATGTCCTCTGAGGTTCATCGAGACCAACCTCTACCTATAAATACCCCACTTATCCTTCGATAAGCGATGATATTTTTTAAGCTATAAATTCTTTGAGATATGGAGTTGTTAAAACCTTGAAACTAGAGAGAATATCCTCCACCATATCATGCTTGTAGAGTTCTCTTTAAGAACTCAAGCATTTATTGAGATTCCAAACACTATTACATCCATACTTCAGTGCTTACCTACTTACCATTGGTTTATTTAGAGTGCTTGACTCTCTCTCCTTCTAGGATAATAACCTTAAGGGTTCATTTATTATCTAAACATTTTGTATTTACTACGTGTTGTTTTGATAAATATGAGACTTTATTCCTCATAATTTTGAGTGCAATTACTACTATTTCTTTATCGTTAAAATGGGTTATGATTCTGTTATTTATAAACACACTAAAACCAAAACGCTCTTATAGAAGGAACCGTTATTAGACTCTAATGCCAAATACTGGATGGAGTCCTCAATAACCTTCTCTAGTTGCTCGACCTCCGATCTCAGAGTGGCGATCTTTGTGTCTTTGGATTTCATTGCAGCATCGTGCTCCCTAGTCTTCTTCTAGGAAGCATTAAAGACCTTTTTTGCCTCATCCATTACCCTGTCCAGATCGACATTCTCCTTTGCCTGATCGGCTTTCCTATCAAAGAGATCAACAAAGTCTACCACAAATTGCAGAATGAAAATAATGTAAGATAATTTGTGCAACAAAATCAAAGTTCTAAGGATTTGACCAAATGAAACCAACACTTACCAAGGAGATATTTTGGGCAGCATAGGAGATAATCTTGTCAATGGACAGGCCTCTGACCACAACATGGTTGGCCAGGAGACAAGCTCCCCTTAACAAACCAAGAGCCAATTTTGGGTTCCTATTCATTAACCTCTTAGAAGGTTTCTCCCCCTTGTTAAGGGCATCCACCATCTTCTAGGTGGGAAAATTTATTGCATGAATGGAGTTGGTCTTACCTCTCTTCATAGGAGGATACTGCATTTTTTTAGGGGAATCCCCCAAAGTCACGGGGTTGATGGACTCTCGATCTCCTTCCTCTTAGAAAGGCTGAGCAGTTGGTGAAGCAGGAGTTCCCTACATTAAGTTTGGAATCCTCCTCCTCAGTGGAATTCATGCTTTTAAGGTTGTTGAGGTGGCAGTGGGGATGGCAGAAATATCGGCGAACTCAAACGAGCTTGAGGTGCTCATAGATTAAGGGCAGTGCTCGCTAAGACCTTGAGGTATTTCTAGTTACCTATCCACTGTGCATGCATCGTAAGATGTGGTGGTAGATGTGTAACACAATAATAGTGAGAATTACCTTGGGTTTTCGACAACAGTCATTCTCAAGAGATCGAGATTTCTTCAGTTCTAAGAAATTACTGTCATTGGGCTTGGGTTCTTTATTTTTTTGATGAATTGCACATTGAAAGTCACAACATAAGTTAAAAGACAGATAAATCTTAAAGAGATACGTCAAGATCAATCCAGACCTATTTCATAACCCCCTGGGGGAACCTAGGCCCCATGTAAGATTCACCACCCTCTAGAATAGGTAAGTGCTCCCAATCCTTCACAATAAAACCATACGAATAATTATCCTTATTGGAGTTTGGCAGGTTTACGATCAATATCCTCTCAACTCTCTTCGCCTTTATGTAGTAAATTACCTCATTGGATTTTACCCACATATAATAATATTATATTTTGGGGATACTGAACTTGGTCCCATAAAGTTCATTGATCCCATGGAATATATTAACAATCCTCCAGGTATTAGGAGAGCATTAGGAAGGGACTCTAATACCCCGTATTTTTATGGGTATTTAAATTATACGAGTAGGTGTAATTTAATACTCGGAGAAATGATTTGAGAGATTAAGTGAATGGATAAATATTAATTGGGGAGTGACGGATTAATATTTACGTCACTATATTTACATAAGTGAATAAGTAAATGAATTTGAATTATTTTATATCATGTCGCGGTTGGGCAAAGCGACAAAAAATAATATTTTATTCAAAAAACACGTGCGGAGTCGTATTGGATTTAAAAAGGTGATTTTTTTTAAGTGACTCAGATGGGAATTTTGAGTGCGCGATTGGTCCCGGAAGGGCTGAGATAATCAAAATGGAGTACCCGGGGGTAGTGTTTGGGTTCCGGGGACTTTTGGAACCAGTAGGGACTCGCTTTTGTGTATACGAGTCAATTTTGGATTTAATAAGGGGATAGTCCTTATTTATCTCTTATAAGACACGAGAGAGATACAAAAGGAAAGAAAGAAAATAAAGAAAACAGAGAAAGAAAGAAAAGGGAGAAGAAGAGGAGAACTCCGGCCAAGCTCATATGGATCTCGGCATGAGGTCATCGGATTTATCCAACGAGACAAGTGTTTAACTTGCTTTAATTATTTATGTGTGTTTATTATTTATATTATAGTTGGTGAAACTATATGATTTTGGGTTCGGGATTCTTGCATAAAAATGGGATTTTCGGAAATGATTTCATATCAATTATTGTGATAATAACTCCATATGAAATCTAGGTTTGAATCTATGTTAATGGTGAAAATTTTGGTGAGAAAATGGAGAAATTGAAAATTGTGGTATAATTAAGAAAATGGGTTGAGATTCTTAATTAGGTTGTTGAATCCCATGAATTAATTGTTGTGTTGGGTAAATCATAGTGTGTAGATGATTATATTGATGGTTGATGAAGTTGGAGACCATAAATCTTGGGTTGGATGAGTTTTGGTGTTGAAGAAGAAGATGAACAACCAAAAAGTAGAAATTTGTACCATTTCGAATCGATTTGCAGGGGAGCGAATCGATTCGGCCTAGGTGAATCCATTCGGTCTATGGCGAATCGATTCGCGCTCTCAGATTTTAAATTTTTTCTTAGTTTTAAGGATTTAAGGAGAATTATTTTGTGGAGATAAATATCAGGAGATCCTAAATAGAGTGTGAGGACCTCTAAATGATTAGATGAGTAATATTTAACCCTTGGATTAGTGGCGGTAAAATCCGGGGTATGAATTTGAGGAGTTATTAGATATTATTTTGTAAAAATATTATTGATATTATAAATATATATATATATATATATATATATATATATATATATATATATATATATATATATATATATATATATATATATATATATATATATATATTTATGCGTGTAGAATATATATATGCCGATTATGTATGAGTAAATCTGAGTGTGCGAGTAGGATGAAATTAGAATACTAGCTAGACGTGATAAGCTAATATTCGAGAATTTATTTATGTGATAATTATATGATAAGTGAGTGAATAGTTATGGGATTAAAAATAAGTACGTGAATTTTTATAAATTAATACGAATTGGTATATTTGGGATTATTGGCTAATGCCACGTGAGATAGGCATGAATAACAGGATTGGATAATATTTTATATATATATATATATATATATAGAGAGAGAGAGAGAGACAGTATATAAATAATATGATTATAAATATATCTGTATGTGAATGGTATATTTATGTGAAACATACCCCTCTAGTGCTATCATGGGAAGTTGCGCGATGTAGGTGAATTCCTTGGCTTGAGGAGCAGGGTGAGTATAGTCCCCAGGTCATAGCGTCCAGTTATTTAAGCAGTGTGGCTCTTTATCATGGGTGAGATGTCTTGGGTATGATTCGGTCTCACTTTCAGGTGAGGAACTATGACCGCTTCCCCTATGTTTATGCTATGTTTTTATTAGGTCGATGTGAGATCCCGACCGTTGATACCCAGGATGATGTGTGTGTTCCCTAGAAGATGATACATTCTAAAGACTGCATCGATTGAGGTATAGCTCTGAGGGATGGTTATTATACTTATATAGTGTGTGATGTATAAGTATGAATATACTTGATGTGTATAGCATATTATGTAAATATATATATATATATAAATATAAATAAATATATATATATATATATACACGAACAAAATAAAGAATGAGATGCAAAATGATTTTTGGTTCATCCGGGAGAAAAAAATACCGAAAATAAAATAAATGACAATAGTTGGGCAACATGCCCGAATATTTCAAAAGTACCTCATGTCTAGATCACAATGATGGAAGCGTCTAAACAATCCCGGCTAACATCCATATCTGTTGAAGCATCGTCTGACTCGAAGGAATTTTTCATCCTGACGTCCTTGTGTCTGGACACCTAAAAGGATTTTAAAATATTTGCAAGTGGGTCAGAGCCCAAAATGTTTGGAAAATATATAGCAAGTGTTTAAAATACTTTA
>Ga0115848_100558_pt1 | contig 14901 bp, 14 predicted proteins | sample InSIn3gowninarea_FD_83862 | JGI IMG/M metagenome (GOLD analysis project Ga0115848, IMG submission 83862) | reverse complement strand
TGGATCATAAAATCAAAGGCCTGCAATATCAATTGGACAAAGCTCGTCTAACAGTATCCGATATGCAACAAGGAAATAGAGAACTTATGTAAAAGGTATCACAAGAAGCTACCCATCCCAGTGAAGGTGTATTAAACTTTAGTTTTAGGAGAAAGGAAGGGTTTGGTGATAAAAACAGGCTCCAACTAGGGATGATCCTCCCCTATAGAGAATCAAGAACACAGACCATGTGCCTTCATGTTGGGTTATCGCGATGCAAGTGTATCCGATGGGATTTCCTACACAACGGGAAAATTTTGTACCGGCCTGGGTATGAGTTTATTTATGCAGAGATGACATGAAATTATTTTGGAATTAATTACAGAAAAGAGTAAAATGATTAGAGTTTGTATTAAACAAATTTTCCACCTTCATGAGGAAAACTTAATGCTTATAGAAATATCGGGCGAAAAATCCTTCTCGAAGCTGAAAGGATGGGAGTTGGTATGCACGCATTCATGTATGAAGGAGCTCTCTATTACATTTGTATTTTTTGCCACTTTCTTTGTATTTTGAGTCACCATGAGGAGAGCATGGGCTTTCGACGACCCATTCTTTTTATTTCTGCAATTACATTTTCCTCTCTCAGTCGTGAGTAGCTATAGCCATGGAGAGATTTGTGCACAATTTGTTTCAGTCCAATATGGAAACCAGTGTTAAAGGTTGGAGACATTGGTGGTCGTAAAGGAAAGGAGGACATGGAGCCTGTAGGGGTTTCAGGTGAAAAGATCGAGGAAAACTATAAGTGAATTGTCTTCTACAAAACTGTGATAATACACTTCCACAAATTGGGGCCATGAACAGATTTGCAAAATAGCTGATCATATTTCAATATGTTAAGGTATGTGATAATATTTCATGTAAATTTATAGTATATTTATTTGAAAAAAAAGGTAGTATGGAAAATTTATTATTTAGTTACATGTGTTGGGGTCCACTTAATATAGGGATATTGGTCATGTTAGTCTTACTATTTCATTCGAGGTAATTTTTTTGTAAATATTAGTCCTCACTTCATGAGTGTCATGGTATAACATGGTTTTTGTACAAAGAGGCTAAATTTGTCAAAGTGACATTGTAAATATTTTGAGTTAATAAGAGTCGTTTTGCCATAATTTGAATTTGTAAGGTCACAAGGAGTCAAGATTTGAATTAGCAATCATGAGGGTTAATTTGTTATTATAGAAGAGTCTAGGGGTCATATCATCAAACCTTGGTTATCATAAGTCAATCATATAAATATAAAGATCGAGTCTACATAAAAAACAATCATGACTAAGGATTGGGCACAGATTTGGAGGTTTTGTCAGGTATGTTTAGATGTCATTTCAAAAGTGGTTATGACTTCAACAAGAGTACAACGGTCATGAGGACAATTAGTTACCTTTTCCTCAAGCATTACAATTTCCAAGAGATGTTGTGCATTCATCATCACATTTTCAAATCACTTTTTCCAACATCAACTCCACTCAGGTTGTTTTGAGTGGTTATTTACATTGCTTCCTTCATCCTACATCACTCAGTTCTTGTCCATTTCCATCAGAAGTTGTGCTATGCTCATGTTGCTTCATTGCTTAAAGGAGGCAGGGGTGCTACATTTCCACACAATATTGAATTACTCATAAAACACTAGTCAGTTATCCTTCACAGGTGCAAATCTAAGTTTATATGTATTCCTTAATGTTGCATGAATTGCCAAATTACTTGTCTGAGCTAGAAAAATCCAAAGAAATCTTGCAAGAAAGATAATTTAATCTTCGTTGCATTTTGAAATTGTTGTGTTTCTCATTATTGCGATGTGCTTTCTCCTAGATGTTATCCTCCATAATGTCCCAAGGCTAAGAAAGGAGATCGACGAAGGTAATGTCAAGCCACTTAGGGTTTAGAAACTCACCCTACTAAACCAGAGAGGGCTCTCTCTATAAATCTCACAGCCAAATATGACTGGAGTGGGAAAATATATTAGCCTAGTTCTGTTTCAGCTCTAAGGTTTTCAAATTCAGGGTTTTGTTGGATCCAGAATCAAATTCAAGGAACTAGGTTAGGTCTAAGGGTTCAGTTCCAAGAGATAAAGAGGAGTAGAGTAGGTATGATTTTGTGATACTTTGGGGCTTTGTCGATGTAGTGTAGGGTGGGAAAGCAAAGGTTCAAAATGAGCATGGAAAGCATGAATTCATTTATCAGAAGATATATAACATAAGCATGAAATTAGTACCAAAATAGAGATTAAGTTTAAGAATTATGTTTAAAACCTCTTAGGAAAATCACTGAAGGACAAATATATGTAAAGGAGATGAAATTATCATTCATATAAACTATTAATAGAAGGGAAACATGATCACAAAACTCATACCACAAGAATTCCTAGATAATAGTTGCAACTGGCCTTTTATTTCATATAGAAAGATAATGAATACAAGCTCCAAGCCTTTCACTCTCTGATATCCAACCTCTAATAATTCTAAATCTAGAGTATTTATACAATGGTTTATAGAAAAATATCTTGAAACAGATTTCAAGATTTATTACAAAAATTCATAAAAATAGATCAAAACTACTAAAAATATCATTTGGCTGAACTCTGGTGTTGTTCTGGGAATTCTGGTGTAATTGATGCCTTGAATAAACACATCTATTAATCTTGTTGACCGATGAACCGCATTTCTTTTCCATTTTTTCTGCATTCTGTTCTAAAAGATGATGTAGTGAATGTGTAATGCTAGCTCCTTTTGCTGCTTAAATCGTACTGAAAAGGTCTTCATTATCCTTTGAGCGGTGGTGAAATGAGTGATCTGGTACTATGTGAATGGATGTCATGGTCTTTCAGTTGAGAAATTACATAAAAGACAACGAAAAATCGCAACTGAGGGCGTGACAAACTGAACTGATATTGACTATCAAGAAGAAATATGAGTTGTTGATCTAAGCTATTCTGATCAACACTGATTAGATCTGGGACAATTATATATCCAATCGCAACAGGGAGAGGGGCTCTTAACACTAATGTTTTCCTTGTTTTACAAAAAGGCTAACCTGAAAATTTTAACACTGCAATACATAAGATATCGCATCTAGAGGGCTTATTGCAATCACATCTTGGACAAAGGACTTTTGCATTGTTCCATAGTGCTTTGCCAATGGATTAGACCTGATAATTTATTAAGAATAAATTTATAGTTCATCGCATCTGTCTAGGGCTTTCCGTATCATAATCGCAACACAAAGGGGAAAATCCATATTACATAGTGATTTACAATTAAACGGATCTAAAATATCCTTTCCACCCATTATAAAAAATATCACATACAGCACGGGTGTTTACCACAAATTTGGACCCAAACTTTACAAAAATTAATTAATAATCCCTGTAGGTCTAGAAAGGGGGATGTGTATCGCAATAGCAATCGAAACCAGGAGGAGGACCATGTGGGGGAAGTGCTTTAGATTGGTGTGATTGTCAGGGGCCAGGATTTAATGACTATGGGACTTAATGACTATGATACTTTATCACTACGGGACTTATCGCTGTGGGACAAGACTCATAGTCAGGGGCTGGGACTCATAGCTGAGGGTTGGGACTCATCGCTAGGGGTCAGGGCTTATTGTCGAGGGCTGAGACTAATCTCCTAGGTTTGGGACTTCACAATCGGGAAGGGGTGAGGAGCATTGCTTTTCATTACATGTAACCTATGCTGATTGTTGGCTGCAGGATGATGTAGGACAAATTTATGCCTTGAGGTAGTGGGTTTATATAAAATGTAATGTATTACAAAAGGTAATGCAAGCATGTTTATTGACATGGGAAATGACTAGAGTTAAGTGTATAGTAAATGATGGAAACGCGGCTAGATTTTCAGAATTAATATGAACCAAGGGAAAGTGGATTTAAGTCTAGAGTTTATAATAAAGCATGGAAATGTGGCTTGAGGGATATAAAAAGGGACTTCAGGATAAGGCTAGAGTTTAGGAATTTGAATACAGAAAATGAGTGTTTCCAATTGAAAAATGGGTTTTTGGCTAAGATTTAAGGATTTTCCCAAGGAAAATGGGGTTTTAAAGGAATGAGAGGATTTAAGAGGAAAGTTTGAGGGGGTATATGGAGTATGAAAGAGGATTTTGAAACAAGTTGAAATCTCCTTGAACACATTTTTTCCCTATTACTACTCCCATGATGATGACATGACTCTTATATGGCTCATTAATGATATGACTAAGACACTCTTTATTAATAAAGGGTGATGAAAAGACCAAGATGGCATTAATGACCTTGAAAACAAAGAGAGTAGTAATGACCTGGAATTGACCAATGGTCAAATTTTATTTGAAAATATAACAATTTAACCTAACAACCCTATCAACAAATTTGAAAGAGTGCATTTGATCACTGATGACTGGTAGGAATGATAGACACTAAGATTTGCTACATTTCCACATAGTGTAATTTCAATCTGAAGTCTAAGCTCTTTTCTCAAGTCAAATTCGACTCACTCTTTGTTCCTTGCTTGTGAAAATTTTTAACTTGCATGCATAAGCCGCTAAAGCTGACGAAAACCAACAAAGAGGGAAAATGCATAATCATTATCTTTTTCTAATTTTTTGTGTTTTCTCCTAATTGTTGCTATATCACATTGTCTTCTTTTTTTGCATCTCTTTGTTTCCAAGACCACATCCTTCTTTGCAGAGCTTCTATGCATATATTTTCCAATATGTTGAAATTGCATTGAAGCCCCTCACCCAATATGTGTGCTTGTTTCAAACTCAATTGCATAGAATGTTTCATTTTTCACAAAGCATCGCGACTATCTTTTTCATTTCTTTGTTAACTATTGAAAATTCACAAGTCTTTAGGTCTAACTGAGGAAGTTTGCATTCATAAGATTTTTGCATAAAGCTTTCTTTTTCTTTGTCATCACAGAGGTTTAAAATATCATCTCTCCTCCATTGTTGCATAAAACAAGCTACTTCAAGACCCTAGATAATTCACTACTACAAAAACTAAAAACATGTCAACTCTAGAAGAAAAGAAGCACAAGGGAGGTGCTATTGTTTGGTTTGAGCCACAAGATATCATAGTCATTAATGCAGACCGAACCATTAGAGTGGCTTTTGAGCAGGTGGGGTGTTTAAGGTTTTGTGAAAATATTCAGGGGTGAAATTTACACATGACTAAGGAGTTTGCCAAGGGTTTTGATGGATTACATGCAAAGGTTGAGGGACTAATTTTTCCAGTCACAGCCTAATCAACTATTGATGCCATTGAGATCCCTTTACATGGTGAGGAATGGTTTAAGACTATGAAGTTAGATTCAGTTTATTTCAAAGACTTTTTGAAACCACAATATGAGGAGGGGTGTGGGTCTGATGTTCCAAGGAGCTATCTACAGGACCACCATCATAAAATTTTGGAGGTAATTCAAACATATTTCATGTGTGAAGGGAGATTTAGTAAAGTTTATCAGTATCATATAAGACTCCTAATGCATTTTACAATTAAAAAACATTTGAATCTTATTTACTACTTATTTAGGAGTCTTTAAAAAATGGCTAATAGAGTTCAAGCCAAGGGAAGCCCTATTGAACCTAGTTTGTTTCATTTCTCATTAATTAAATTGTTGGTGACAAAGCAACTTGAAAAGAAAGAGCAGTCATGGCAGGAATTTTTTATCCCCTCAGGGTGGATGACAGAACCTTCTGACAACCAAGCAAATAAGAAAAATACCCCATTAGTTGCAATAAAAGAGTCCTCACCTATAAGAGCTAGCTCAATAAAAAATCCTTTGAATAAGAGAAAATTAGTTGACAAAAGAAGTGCCAAAAAACTTCACTTCTCACCTAAGGTATAAAAAGCAGCTAGGGGACTGAGAAAAAGGGATTTAGCCAAAATATTTCCTATAGAATCTTCACCTATTCAGGGTGTTGAGATATCAGAAGTTCAATTTGGAGAAGTGGAAGTTGATGAAATGGATCATAAAATCAAAGGCCTGCAATATCAATTGGACAAAGCTCGTCTAACAGTATCCGATATGCAACAAGGAAATAGAGAACTTATGTAAAAGGTATCACAAGAAGCTACCCATCCCAGTGAAGGAGAACCATCAAGGAAAACATTGGCACATGTTGTTAAAGACAAAAACAAGCAAATCATAGATGTTGAAAATGTTCAAGTAATAATTGAGAAGTCAAAGAGACCTAGGACTAGTTTTTTGCCAAAATACAAATGCAAATGGAGAAGACTATTCAGCCAAAACAGAAAATGGTATTTGATGAGAGGAAGGAATTTGAAAAATTATTGGAATAGATTAAAGGAGTTCAGGAGCAGGTAGATTGGCTAATAGAAAAGTATCAGAGAGATAAGTTGAGTTTTTTAAATAGTTACATGTTGTTGAACATATCCTTGACAAATCTAAATACAATTTGAAGTGGGTCTTGCCTCTGCATAGGAAAGCGAGAATTTTGTATGCCCAGAACTTGGTTTTGAAGAGGAGACTCAGATTAGTGAAGAAGTAACTTACTGAGGCCAAGAAATCTATAAGAAAGGGGAAGAAGGGAAATTTATATATACTTGCATAGGCTAGAACAAAGGTTAATCTTCATCAGAAGGATGCTAGTGAGGTTTACATTTTGTCTTTTTACTCAACAATTCAAAAATATGTTAGTTTTGGTGCAGTTTGTAAAAAACAATGTAAACTTTGAAATGGAAACTATAAACTCAAAATGAGAACTCTGGTAAAAAAAACCCAGAAAAACATCAAAGACAGTGCTAAAAATGAAAAGTGTGTATACTGGAATGATGGTTTTTTTTAGGGTCAATTTTGAACATGTTATAAAAATGGCAGTGAAAACAATTTTTTCGGGCAAAAATTTTGCAAAAAACACCCTGTAAAGGAAAAGTGTTGATACTGGAATGATGGTTTCTTTTCTAGGGTCAATTTTCAACATTTTTAAAAATGTGAGTAAAATCGAATTTTTATGTGCAGAAAAAGTCGTTTTTGAGGAAAAGAACACACTAATGTTTTTGGTAGAATAACATTTTTCTTTCCTAAGTATAAATTCAACATGTTTTAGTAATGATGATAAAAATAAAATAATGGGATCTGAAACATATTAAAATTCCATTAGTTTTCATCCATGTTGTTAAACATATAATAACATCACACTAAAAATCACCAAAATTCTAATTTTTTTCAACCATAACATTAAAGATACAAAAAAAATGGAATTTTTTCAACCATAAAATTAAGAAACCATGACATTATGAACACATTACATGACTAAATTAATCAAAATGTCATTATTTGTAGATTGAATGAAACATACAATATATCTTTAATTTATTCTTGCATTGTAGATATTCTAAACAATAAAAATCATCATCATTAAAACATATAATCCAACAACACAAAAATGACTCATAACTTTTGATTTAACACCATATGGAAATCAATTTTTTTTTTCAAGATATGATGTAAACATCAGTTATATAAACTGTCTTAGACAATTATTCAAAATCACTCATATTTTCTTGCACACCATCAGAATTCACATCTTGAGATGAATGAATGGATGCAAATGAAGATGTTCCATATTCTTCTCTTTCATCAACTAGTGCCCCATCAGAGTCTGCATGCATTCCCACCATTTTAGGTTTCAAAATTCTTCTAGATCTATGTCTGGTTTTAGTAGACTCCCATCTCAACATTGTTCCTTGTGGTAACAACCTTTTTAGAATCTCTATTTTCCTAAAGCAAAGAGTTCCCCTCTTTGTTAAATTGAAGTCATAAACAAGTATGTCAACATCCTCCAATTTAAGAGGTCTATGTGGCGACGATTTATATTTTTACCCTTTCTTTTTCACTTTCCGCCAATTATTTTATCGACTACCATCTCTGGCTTATACACACCATTGAATGGGTGTGTATTTGTGGCATACCAATGTACTTGAATACCTGTAACATCTTCATTTTATATAGAGATGTTTATAACCTTAGCAACCCATAATGGATAGCCACCGGGATCTCCATCGACTAGCACTACGATCATGAAACCCTCCTTAATATCCTGTATTGAACCCTAGTAAAGGTCTTCAATGGATTCATGTTGTGCACGAGACCTTCTGGAACCAATATACATCTCTCTTTACTCTGTCTGTGAAGAATTAATAATACCTTGAGATTGTTGTTGTTCAACAATGTTTCTTTCCTCATGTTCATTTGACACATTTTGTGGCCAAATGAATGGATTTTTCAAAGATATATATTCATTTCTTGTTCTTGAAATGATATCACTTTGATTATTCAGAAATGAATCCCACCAAACTGAATCAACAATGTCAAAGTACTCATATATATACCTAATACATTTTTTTTATTTCTTCTAGGTAATCAAAATAATTTATATCTCTATTCTATTTGCGTGCATTATGAACTTCACCAGTTGATTGTATTAACAATATTTTCTATGAAAATATTGGATGATCTGGAATGAACTTCAAAAATTCCAAACATGATGATGATTCCCATTATGTAGTAGTTGAATACTTCTTGCCCCATATTAGTGTTTGACCATCAACTTCTTTCATACGAAATTGATGTTGGAAGCTAATGTCTTTTTTTTTCTCGGGAGAAAAATCGTAATTTTTTTAATTAAAACAAAATTACATATTGTATATGATGTGACACATTCATGGGACAGTCAATGGCTGTTGATCAGAAATTGCAAAAAATAATGTACATATGGGGAGAAAAATCATGCTTTTCTCCTTTTTTTCTTCTCAACCTTGTGCCACTCCCCTTGAGTCACATATAATATACAAGTGTAAGCGAAGTGTCAGCCTCAAGTCGAGGGTTTTCTTTATTAGAATTAGAATTGTATGATGTATGTAGTCATTTGGATCCACTGGTATCCATTGTGTCTGGTATCTTTATCGCTTGTGAGTCCATCAGGTATTGTGGATGTAATTCATGTGCTTCTAATTCCTTGTTCATTTGGTTGTCCTCATTGGGTATGGGATGTTCCACATCAGCTTCCTCCTCCTAATCAGAGCCTAGGGGTGAAAATTGCCATCCCTTTGCCTGTTTCCTTGTTTTTTCCTTCTTCGGGTGTCTTTTTTGGCTTCAAGGCACGTATTTTGTAGGTGTCCTATTTGCCAACATTTTCTACATATAAATGTTGTATTTTCATAAACAAGTATCTATGTCCAGCACCACTATTTGTGCTTCAATTGAATGCGGTCTGGCAAGCCTTTATGAGATCTACTTCTACACATGTTCGTGTGAATGTCAAAATTATTTCCTCCAGTTTTTGTGTGTCTATTTTAATGTATCACCTGATGGTATTAACGATACCTACATGGATTGGCTGGTTCCATAGATATAATGGGAGGTTGTGTAGACGAACCCAAACTAGGATCTTGGATAAAACTATAGTATTTGCATCAAATTCTGGAAACCATGGTGTGATGAAGAGACCTGTGGATCCCGAGAACCATGGTCCTTCTCATAATATGATGTATCTAGCCTCTGTTGAAGGAAAATTTACATTGGAATCCCCCTTAGAATAGAGGAGAATATCATAGTGAATAGTCCATTTTGAGAAAATCCAGTGAAAGAGCTTAGTGGGTTTTGGCCAGTAACAGTCGAATCGACAGATAATAGTTTTTTTTCTAAAATATTACAATGCTCATCTGTTTTTGGTATATATTGTTTAATTCTGGGATGTGATTCAATTTCTCCACAATATAAGGACACATTTCAGTTCCGACTTGCTTTGTTGTCACTGAAGGTGAATTTCTCCCTTGGAGGATGTTCTTGAAAGAATCCATTTTTGTGCTTCTGACGTGTTTCTATGTTTTTGGTTGAACTGATCCCAAAGCCTCCTACTGTATGATTTATTTTGTTGTAATATGTTGCACCACCTTTGAGCCTCATATTGAGTATTATAGTAGACACAAGTAAAATATTGTATTCTATGAGAGGTTTGGAATCCTAGAGAGCTTTGCCCCCAAAAATCATATATTGTACTTTAGAAGGATATCCAAAATGATGGGAGATAAGATTCTTCAAATTCATCACATAGTTTTTTGCGTGAACATGAACCAATAGTGACATCTTCGAAGGGGTTTTCATAAAAATTTGAAATTGAAAATGATTTACCAATGATGAGAGTTCTAATTGCATATGGAGGTGGCAACGCCAAGCAGCGTCAGGTGTGCCACATTACAATGGGATCATTGTGGGATCCTTCAAGAAAATATTGGTCTGTTCCCTATAGCCACTCTCCTTCTTGGCTTTCTTTTCAACCCTGCAGTCTATCTTAGGGATAGACTTCATCACGGACTTCGACGCAGCAGTCTTAGCAGCTACAGCTAGATCTTTAGCATTGAGAGCCACCGCCTTTGGAGTCGTAGGTTCTGCACCAACATTTGAAGCCTCAACTTTCTCTGGGCCTCAGGCGTGGCCACAACATATGGGCATGAACCACATCACACCTTCAGAGTTGTGATGGCTACATATATCCTCTTGAAATGAAGAGGTTGTGCAGGTGGGGAATCCAAACCCATGACCACCATCGACTTCATCCATTTGGAATTCCCATGTTTTCCCTTCGATGCCCTCATGAGATTTTTTTTGTGTCTATGGAATCTTCATACGCCATGGGCACAGCCCGGATGGGATCTGCTATAGTCCTAGTCGATGCCATGGACTAGTTGGCTCCAAACCCTAGAAGAGGTCCACCGATCATCTCCATTCCACTATCATCCACAATGAAATATGAAATAAAGCAAAATAAAAATAGTGGATCTACGAGAATACATAAAAGATCTTGTGTGAAAAATATCCCACTAGGAATAAAAACCCATGAGCTGAGTCCCCATTCTCTGCAGAGATCATATATTTTCAACAATTTTGAATGAGTCAAATCCCTTCCAGGGTTATTCCTGCAGAACTTCAGTCCTCCTTTGACATCCATCGCAGCAACAAAACCCCACTGTGTGGATTCCTTTAATCAACAAAAACAAGCATAAGCTCAATTACAGTGAATTCAACTTTGCAGGAGTTCAAAACCCTAACATTCATTTTTCCCCCGCTCTCATAAAATTTTCTGACCTCTTTAGAGTTCTTGGAAGCTAATGTCATTAAATTTTCCAATGCATTTATCCTCACCCTGTGATCCCAGAATAAACCTTCACGTGTTAATAGTTTCATCCAACACATCAAAAGTAGGCTCTGGAATATATGATTTCTTAATACATTCAATTAATGATGGAAAGCTCCCAACTTCCTTCGTCCTCAATGTGACTAAAAAACACTGAATATCTAATCAATATGGTCATGAGTGTGCCCAACAAGAAGGAAACCAACCTTTACCTTCTGAAAATTTCTCAATTCAACAAGCATGTTTAAATATCCAAAAACAACCTAATTTTTGTTTTCATAGCAAGTGTTGTCCAATTGTAGATACAAAACTTCAGGAATATTACAAGACCAATGAGAAAGTACATCATGAATTATAGTTATTGTCATATTTGCATCATTATGAATATTTGGAGTTGTGAAGTACACCCTTGGAAACATTTTCCCATTGTAGACCATACAACCAACCAAGTGATACTGAATAAAATTTTCCTCCTGTAAATTTTTGGGTGTGCAAAAAAAATGTGGTAAAAGTGTTTTCTTCTATTCCATACCATCAATTATCATACCCAAATATTTATTCGGATTATCATAAAACTTCTTTCGATGCCTGTACAACTTTTTCCTTTCACTTGTTTGTTGTTCGTGATTCTTTTGAAGTTCTTTGACAATGGAATCTACACAACATAAAATAAAGTCATTAAGAAATATGTTTTCATAGTTGATGACTATACAATTTTAAAAGTTAAAGTTATGAATGCTTACCTCTTTCTGACCCTTCACATTTATCCCTTTTTTATTTAAGAGAAGCACATGTACTGCAAATCCCCATCCTTGTCTTCTTAGGAAAATGGATATTGTTGAATTCTTTCTTCCATACCTTTGCCAAATATTGATATGTAATAAACTGACCATGTCCCTCAGAACTTTCTGCATATTCTTTGTATAACTTGTAGATTTATCATCTTGAAAATTATCTGAAATATGTATTGTCTCTCTATTTGGCATACACTCTCCATGTTTTGAAAATAAATCTTTCATCCATGACATTGCAGTATTTGATAATGGCCCAAACTATCATTTATGACAAACTTCTTAATAAAATGTGGGATCCTTTTCCAAATTTTCTTGGATTCTTGAGAGAGAAAAATTACCCATCGAATGAAACATTTTGAAAGCATTTCTATAGATAAATAAAGACCCAATATGCTAATCATAGCCTAACAATGTAGATTGCATGCACCTAACTAAATATGAAATTTTCATGCTTTTATTCATTGACAAATATCTCTTCCTGTTCTCTAATGCAAATTTGAAATCCATATGTTTCAAGCTATCTTTTTGACAACATTCACTTGAAATGAGAGCGCTCATATAACTTCTTCTCATTAGATATTCTACTCTACCCCTTGTATAACTAGAACATCTTGGATTGATACGAAAAGATTTGCTCCTACTCCTCGATACAATATTTCCTAGCAACATCTCCATCCTTGGATCATCGTTTGTATAAGCATTTTCATCATCATTATAATGAATGTTATCCTCACTATGATCATTTGTGCTTTTGAAACACTAACTTGGAGGATATTCTTCATCTTCCCCTTCTTTAATGCTACTGTCATAGTCCATAGAATTAGGATTAAATGGAAAATTTGACTCGTTGTTTATTGGATATTCTTCATCATGTGCATTTTTGGTGCTGCTCTCATAATCCATAGGATTATAACTATGTTGAAAATGTGAATGTTTACTTACTAAAAATTTTACATCTTGCCCTTTGTCACTACTACTCTCATATTCCTTAGGATTAGGACTAAGTGCTTCATCATGGCCTTTGTCACTACTACTCTCATAGTCCTTAGGATTAGGACTAAGTGGAAACTGTGACTCTTTATTTATTTGAAAATATTCATCACTATTGCTCTCATAGTCCATAGGATTAGGACTAAGCGGACATCGTGACACTCTATTCATTTTAAATTCTTCATCATGTTCTTCATCATTGTTGCTTTCATAGTCCATAGGATTAGGACTAAGTGGACACTATGACACTCTATTCATTTGAAATTCTTCATCATACACTTCATCACTTCTGCTCTCATAGTCCATAGGGTTAGGACTAAGTGGACACCGTGACACTCCATTTTTTAGAAATTCTTCATCATGTTCTTCATCACTACTAATCTCATAGTCCATAGGATTAGGACTAGGTGGACACCGTGACACTCCATTATTTTGAAATTCTTCATCATGCTCTTCATCGTTGTCGCTACCATAGTCCATAGGATTAGGACTAAGTGGACGTTGTGACACTCCATTCTTTTGAAATTCTTCATCATGTTCTTCATCACTACTGCTATCATAGTCCATAGGATTAGGACTAAGTGGACACCGTGACACTCCATTCTTTTGAAATTATTCATCATGCTCTTCATCACTGTTGGTCTCATAGTCCATAGCATTAGGACTAAGTGGACACCGTGACACTCCATTCTTTTGAAATTCTTCATCACCGCTTCTCTCATAATCCATAGGATTAGGACTAAGTGGACACCATGACACTCCATTCTTTTGAAATTCTTCATCATGCTCTCCATCACTGCTACTCTCATAATCCATAGGATTAGGAATAAGTGGCAACTGTGACTCTTTATTTATTTGAAATTCTTCATCCCGTCTTTCATCAGTGCTTCTCTCATGGTCCTTAGGATTAGGACTAAGTGGAAGATTTGATTCTCTATTCATAGTGGAAGAATTTATGTTATATTCATCAATATGAATAGAGTTGTTACACGATGAAGATGTTGATGATTCACAAAGTGAAACTTCACTGTCAGAAGAATCCATGCCTTTCAAATAGAATAGGTTGAATGATATAAATGCAGACTCTTCTAATGATAATATATAGCTTAAAGAATGAAAATTTCCCTCCAAAAATTTTGTTTCATGTATTTCCCTCCATAATTTTCTTCTACAATTTATTGAAAAAATTTAACTAAAATTTTCTTATGAGATAAATCTTTTAAATTAAAATTGTAAACTAAATATTTTACCTAAATTAATTTATTACTTAAACTATATAATATTTACTAGACAATTGAATGTTTTTTTTTTAATTTTTATTATACCTTCTAAAACAAATTAATCCCACATTCACCGTGTTGTAAAACAATTCTATAATGTTCGCTTTATCATAGTTCCATATATCGCCAAAATAAAATTTACATGTTAAATTTTTTATAAAAACAAATTAGTGCCACATAAACTGTGCGGTAAAACAATTCTGTAATTTCCACTAAATACTAAATTTCATTATCGCTATTCCTCACATCACATCAAAGTTTTTCAAGGTTCACTAAAAGACTTAGAGTGAATTTGTGGAGCAGCTACATTGCTATCAACAACATATTCAACGGAGGATTATCACATTTGAAATGTTAGTTTCTTTTTTTTTGTATGGGAGTTTTAAACTTCAATAAGTTTAACGAAATTTAATTGTTTTTTAGAAATTAAAAATTCAAATGATACAAATTTACCCACTACATCCGCAGTGGGCGTGGTGGGCCCGATCATGCTCTGGTGGCTCAACGAGGCCGTTGGGGGGGGGGGGGGGGGGGGGGGGGGGGGGCGGGGGCCCCCCCCCCCCCCCCGGGGGGGGGGGGTTGGGGGGGGGGGGGTGCCCCCCCTCTACGGGGTCCGGGGCAGCGCCCCGGGAAAAATTTTTTTG
>Ga0115848_100554_pt1 | contig 14920 bp, 13 predicted proteins | sample InSIn3gowninarea_FD_83862 | JGI IMG/M metagenome (GOLD analysis project Ga0115848, IMG submission 83862) | reverse complement strand
CCATATTTCCTTTGTGGATTTATACTACATAACCTTGATGAATTCTGATTGAGATAGACATCCTAATAAGGTATTGAAAACCTTTGCATTTGTTTCATATTTCTTCTTCTCAGCTGGATTTGTAGGAGTTGCTGATGGAAAAGTTTACCCTGTATCTATGATATCCCAGACTTCTGTACCAAGAGATTGAAGATAGGTAGTAACTCTTACCTTCCAATATATGAAGTTTGTCCCATCAAAAATCGATGACCTGATAGATGCTTCTCTCTCGTAGTTGCTCATGATGATGGATCTTCCTTCAAGTGATCAAGCCTCCTCAGAAGGACCTGCTTCGATACCAATTGTTGGAAATAATACTGAGAGGGGGGGGGTGAATCAGTATTATCAAGTCAAATATTCCCTTTTTCAAATCCAGATAATATACGCTACTTCAGTTAATTAAAACTGTGTATATACGCAACTATGTAGAAGGAAACTTGCGTATACAATGCAAACTTATAATTTACTTTATCTTTCAAATGTTGATTATTAATCTGTGTATCAGAATCAAATAACCAGTAACCAGAAATAGTAAAATAGAGCAGAAGACAATCACACACAAGAACACAAGATATAAGGTGGAAACCCAATGTGGGTGAAAGCCACCTACTGCAATTCGTCTCTATCTTCTTTTAATTAGAAGCTTCTTTTTACAATGTACTGGTGCAGTCCTTTACTAGTACACAGGCTGTAACCTGCAGAGAGCTACAACCCTCTCTCATTTTCCAGCTTCTCCAGGAAGGGAGCTACAATCCCCTTTGCTCTTGCACTAGCCAAGATACTAGTACATAGGTGCTGGCCTACAGAAGGCTACAACCTTCTCTTTCTTCCAAGGACCACATTTCATAAATTTTCAGACTGGATCCATGAACATCAATCAATCATCAAAATTTCTGCATCAAACAATCTCCTTTTCACCAATTAGGACTGAATCAAGTTTACACTTTTCTGACAGCTATACCCAAAACACAGTAATAGTAACCACACACCAAATTCTGAACCCAAAACACTGCAGCAATAAACAGAAGCATCTAGATCACAACTTAAAAGATATACACTACCTCAACAACCTGAAACCTGCATGCATACGCTTCTGTGTTTGGAACAACCTGCGTATATGCTGTTTTAATTCACTGAACCAGCGTGTATATACGCTTTTGCTTCACTGAGCCTACGTACAGATCTATAAAGGATAATTCACTCTTTCAAATATTCAGACACTAATTAACCCAGATTAACAGATTTATAGATCAAGTATGTGCCACATATAACATATCAAAATCATACAAAGATACTATCATTCAAGCCTTAAGATTATGACCCATCGATAGAACTTATCCTTCTCTTTGTGCTAAGGTTCCTCCTTCATTCAGATCCAGATCTGCACCATAACCTCAATCACCAATATTTTAGATCTAGCACATATTAGATATTTGATTAATTCAGATGATGCTTTGCCAAATGATCTCCTTCATCTTTTATAGTCTTAGGCCTTCCACAATACCACAGTCCAAAACCATAATAAAACAATACCATGGACCCAATACTTGGGAGCAACACATTTTGATGCAATACCACGGACCAAAACCATAGGATCAAAAACTCTCGGACTAATACCATGAGCCAACCATGAAAGTGCGTGAACTTTTCTCTGCATGAAAGTGCATGAACTTTTCTCTTCATGAAAGGAACTTTTCTTTGCATGAAAATGCATGAACTTTTCTCTACATGAAAGAAACTTTTCTTTGCATGAAAGTGCGTGAACTTTTCTCTACATGAAAGAAACTTTTCTTTGCATGAAAGTGCATGAACTTGAAAATAACTTTGCTGCACTATAATTTATCATCTATGTGATTTTCCATCAAGGACAACACTTGTCTTGTAATGCCAACAATAAAAATAGGCATCATGGCACTGAGGTAGAATTTTTTTGAAGAAAAACTCTTATTTTAAGAAAAAATTCTTAGTTTCAATCCATGAAAAATGTTTTAATTGGTGTTAAATGATATTGTGCAGGAGATCATGGTTCTAGAATGGAAAGAAAGAGGTCATGAGATCGAATACCACCAAGCAACCCAGAACCTAGAATGCATCAGTGCCTTGAGAAATTGTGGGTTGCTAAAGTTCTTTAGGACCATAGGTCTGAGGGCTCAGATGGAATTGCTACCCTATTTTATCAGTCTTTGGGATGTGGATTGAGAGATCTTCATAATCAAATACCAGGAACTGGAAATAGAAGAATCAGAAATCTATTTCATCACAGGATTGTCCCGAAGAGGAGGGAGAGTCCAACTCTTCAGATCTTTCCTAGGTGGTGAGAGTACTAGTGCTATGATTAGGAGGAATTTCCTAGGTGCAGGGATGACGAGGGGTGGGAAGGTGAAGATCACCACTATCACCAACAACCTTCCTTTACAAACCGTCCTATTCACCATAGCTCATGTATCTAGAACACAAGCCCTAGATGAGAGTTCAAAATCCCAACTCCAATATGGAGTTGAGTGTCTAACCCACACAGTATTCAACTGGTGTGGAGGCTTTCTGGCAAATATGAAAAGTCAACTAACCAAAGGGAAACATGGAAACCTGAGACAATTTGGGTTCAGCTTGATATTGGTGACTTTCTTCTTAGAGTGGGTGCCCTTATTTTGATATGAATGGGTAGAGGTACCATATCCTCCCTTAAGACCTGAGGCTAGTGAGGTGGAGTCAACTCATGTCTCTAGGAGGGATGGGTCAACATATGCACTGCCCTACATAGTTTTTTACTTGGCTGCAGCTCCAATTACTCATGGTGGAGGACTATGCATATGCTTGCACAAATTTCCAATGGGATCCAAATTTACCTCTATGACAGGGAGAACAGTGGATTGATGTAGGTAAAGACTTGTTTTTTGGATTTTTTCAAGTCTTATGATTTTTTTTCGTAAAAGTGTAAACTAAGACTTGACTTATGATAAATGTGCAGATGTGGGACCCAAAATACCACCTGGTATGTCGCCAATAGCATGGCGGGTTGCTCATCAGATAGTGGGCGATGACTAGACTATGAGGAAGGGGCAAACCCTTTAACTGAGATGGAGTGCAACCTAGAAGTGATTACTTGGGGAGTCCCAGAGTATGCTACTATAGATGAGGTGCCATTGCGCTGGTAGAGGCACATAGTGGAAGTATCCACAAGACTGTGTCAACTATTAGGCCAAGTAATCAGAGTAGTCTCGTGCTACCATGAGCACCGTGCAGGCTAATAGCCTTTATAGCTATTTTACACATTTTGTAGGCTTTGAAAGCCAAGTGTTCCAAAACACTTTATTTTTTGAGATTTTGATGTAAGAACTTCGACATACTTTATATATATACATACATACACACACACACATATATATACATATATATACATATACATATACATATATATATATATATATATATATATATATATATATATATATTATTTTCTACTTATGTGTCTAGAATATGATCAAATTTATAAATGACATAGATGTCTATCAAGAACATAATTAGCTAATGCATCTGTTAATTTATTAAAATTGTGTGGAATGTGTTGATATGTGATAAAATAAAAATTTCTTTCAAGTAATCGAATACATAGATACATATGCAACATTTGTGCATTTCTCATTGAATAATGATTTTTTAACTGTAACACAACGAGTTGTGAATCTAACTTGACAACTAAATCTCTAATGCCAAGAGCAATTGCTTTTTACAATAGTTCAATGACTGTACTGTATTCAACAATATTGTTAGTTGTTTGACCAATGCCTTTACCTTATAAGTCAATCAACTTCTCATTAGGGATAAAGCATGCCCAAGTTACATAAGACAAATTTCATGTGCTACGACAAGCGCCATCAGTAAAACTGACATAATGACCTAACGACATCTACAAACTGAGTGAAACACAAGGTAAGAAGAAAAACACATGTCTGTAAAGAAAAAAAATGCACCAAAAATAAAAGACTGCACACTAATGAATTCACACTCTAATGTACAAAAATTCATTACACAAGTTTCACGTATAATACTTTTTCAGATACAACCCATTTTGGGGTCGTGATAATGCATTTCCTTCATAATAAACTAGGTCATAGGCACCTTTCTGCAAAACACATTTGAAAATATATGGCCCATGCAACATCGATTCAAACTTTACAACACCTAACTTATCATTAGCCTAATCATAAAGGAGGACTAGGTCGCCTTCAGAAAAAGTGCGGGGAGAAACGGTTTGGTCAAAATGAGATTTGACACGTTTCTTTTGGGCTTCAATTACCATTGTGGCAATGCAATGGGTATCGTCAAGCCTCTCAAGGTAGAGTAACCTCTCCTCTTCAGGTGAGGTGTTAGGAAGGATTTCGATAGCTAAATTGACCGAAGGGATCTCACATTCAATTGGAAGAGTTGCCTCTAAACCATAAACTAGCTAGAATGGAGTGAATCTAGTGGTCATCTTAGTGGAAGTTCTGTAAGCCCAAAGAGATGAGAATAACATCAAATGGCAGTCCTTTTTTCACTTCCCAATGGTGCATTGAAGCATAGTAATCAAAAATTTATTAATTTCTTCGACTTGGCCATTAGCCTATGGATAATAAGGAGTTGAGCTATCATGATGAAGACCCAACTAAACAGTCAGCTCTGCCATCATGTACTAATGAAAATGTGATCCATGGTTAGTTACAATGGCTTGAGGAACATCAAAATGCGTTATGACATGTTGGAAAAGGAACTAAGCAGCAATAATGTTATTAGCATTGTATGTGGCATCACCTCGACCCATTATTGAAATAATCGACGGCGATAATAATATAGCCATGCTCCTCGGTCGAGCGAGGGTTACATGTCATGAAGTCTATGCCCCATTTAACAAATAGGCCAATGGTAACTACTGGTGTAAGGGTGTTAGTGGGGTGCACTGCTTACGGTTAAAAGTGTGGCATTCATGGAATTTCTGAACAACTAGAATACAATCTTTAAATATAGAAGGCCAGAAATAATGACGTGGAGGATTTTCTGAGTAGTGGCATAGTCAGACATATGACCACCACAGGCACTAGAGTGGCAGTCGTTCAAAACCCATTCAAGCTCTTCAAGTGTTAGACATCTGCAAAGAATAGAGTCCACACTGACTCGGTACAATGTATCACCAAGAATCTAATAGGGTTGGGATTGATGTTGAATGTGGAATCAATCAGATCGAGACAAATTAGATCGAAAGGTTTGGGTTTGAAGATAAATGATAATATCTCCATACCACAAGTCAAAAGTGTTGATGAGAAAAACAGTCTCATTGGGAATTTTCTCAGTAAAATCAATAGAAGTGATTGCAGACAGAAGGGCACATATAATTTAGAAAAAAAAGAAAAAAAAAGAAATTGATTTCTTTGATTTGATGACAGTAAACTCCAAATAAAACTCTTGTAGGATAACAATCCATTTGGATTATTTGTCCCCCACTAATTGACAAGTCAATATATAGGTCATGGGGTTGTAATCGAAAATCACCATGGTTTTCTGTAAAAGGATATAATGTCGAAATATTTGAACATCATGGACTACTTCTAAGGAAAGCTTCTTGACATGGGCATATAGAGACTCAGTGTCAAGGAGATTTCAAATTAAATAATAAACCACATGTTTGTTGCCATTTTCGTCATCCTGCACTAACATCATAACAATTGTAGTATCAGCTGCAGCCAAGTATAGGAAATAATCATGTTGATAGTCAGGGGAATGTAATAAAGGAGCACTGATAAGCATGTCTTTCAAAGGATCAGAGGATTTCTGGGCAACTTCATCCCAAATAAAAAAGATCCCCTTCTTAAGAAAATGAGTAAAGTCCTTGTCGAATTCAATGTAGTTAGCAATGAACCGACGAAGAAAGTTGGCCTTTCCTTGTAGGCTTTGCAATTTCCACAATGAGGTGGGGGTTAAGTTGAAAATAGCCTCAAATTTTAAAGGATCAATTCATATACCATCGTGGGACACCACAAAACCCAAGAATCAATTAGATTCAACACAAAAAACATACTTGTGCAGATTGAGATGGATATTATAATGCTGGCATTGCAGCAAAATGGATCTTAAGTGGTTTAGATAGTCATGACACTTAGCAGAATGGTCTAGTAAGTTGTCAAGGTAAGGATGAACAATGTGTCAAATATCGTGAAACACATAAGACATTGATCTCTGGAAGGTGGTGCTAGCTTTCTTTAAACCGAAAGGAATATTCTTATAGGAAACGGTTCCCCATGGATAGACAAAGGTTGTCTTATGCTGATTGGCAAGTGTGATGTTGATTTATTTGTAGCCAGAAAAACCATCCATAAACAAGAAAATATCACTAGCACACTCATTAATGATCTAATCGATAAAAGGAGTGGGATAACTATCTTTTGGACATGCACGATTGATGTCGTGGTAGTCAACACAGGCACGGATCGTACCCTGATTTTTAGCAATAGGGACAATGTTGGAAACTCAATTTGTCAATGGGATTGGATAGAAAAAACTAGATTTTAAAATATTTTCCACTTCTGCTTTAATAGAAGAAACCTTTTGAGGATGCATGGGGTGAAGCCGTTGGCGAACAGGCTTTGCACCAGGATAAGTTAGTATTTCATGCACCACTATTGTTGGGTCACTACCAGGCATTTCCTTGTATGACCAAGTGAATACATCTCGAAATTGTTTGAAAAGTTGAGTATAAACCCTGATATCATTGGGAGAATAGGACACCCCAATATGAATGTGTAGAATTTTTCTACAAGTTAGCTAGCTCTGATATCGTGTAGAAATTCCCATTGTAGATCAACAGATTATTCAATATGCTAAAACACAATACAAGATCTACTTCTACAAACTTTGCGGAAGCTTAATCGAATTGAGCAAGATCAATAGAACACATATAATTGAAAAGGAGAAATCAATCACACATAACACAAAAGAAATAACTCGGTAAAGCCTCAACCCAAAACCCCAACTCTATATTATCATACAAGTGGAAATATAGTCTGAATTACAAAAAGAATCAGCTCACAAGCTATCCTACTCTCTCTCCAATCCCTCTACTACTCATATAAATTCAAAGGCCTCTCTCAAAACTTCTCCTCTGCCCTCCAAGCCTCCTATTTCTTTGCGCAATTTTCCTTGGGGTCCAATGTAGCCACTTTTGTGAATTGGTGTTAAGAAATTATTTAGAGAACATAAATTAATATTGAGAATTACTGAGAGGAACAAATATAAAATTAACTAGCAACAACCATAAACACATAAACACACATGTTTATTCGGGAAAACCCTAAATTCGAGAAAAACCCAACCTAATGATACTTCATTAGCATTGGCCAAAACCCTGGCCAATCCGACCAAGTGAGCCTTCACCGCTCACCTCCAGGCCTTGATTTACAATGAAGTCCTTCCAACCTTTTTTAAGCCCCATTACATATAATACCACGAGAAAAATACTATGGGTGCACAATGCCATGTGCCCCAAAACCATCGATGTTTAACCTGGTCAACTTTGACTCAATCTTGAGTCAAGTTTTCCTAACAATTCCCCCCTTAAACTTGACTTGGAGTTCCTTGACTAACTCCAGCCAAACCTACTAAGTGAGACAATCCCGCTCACTCTAGCCCTTACCCCCCTCAGAGGTTTTACTCAGGGTATTGTTAACCCGACATCCCCCCTATCACCTAGGTCTAACCAGACTTTACTAGTGATTATCCAGGGGTACACATGCCTTACCAGGTCTTATAGTAGTATGCCCATTTACATGCAATAATTTTGACTTCATTAATTTTATTTTATTTTATTTATTGTTGCTACTATTCTAACCCATCCTCTCTCAATTTTATTTTCTCAAAAAAGCTTCTATCAAACCATGTGATGGAAGCATTTTTCATCAGGGCATCACTGCCTCTCTCCATTTTTTCAGCATCTATGCATAATCTTCACTCTTGTCCTTACCATTTTGATTCTCTTGACTATTTCCTTGAAATTTTCCTCATCTGGAAACTGGAGAATGAAAAACATGAGTTCTCTGCTAAGAGAAGACATGACCAACAACTTTGGCACCTACCAGACTTTAACCTTTGTCCTCAGTTAGTGTGCTAAGAAAATCCCCTGTTCATTATCTCCAGCATCAACGACCTCATGTACCATTTCTTTTACACATAAATCTCAAAGCTCATTGAATAGGTCAGCGTCCGAAGCTTGAAATGCTTCCAAGGCATAGATCTCGAGCAGGGAAGGGCCGGAAAGATCTATGTCAGACCTCAATTGCATCCATAGGAGAAAATCATGGGCACAAAGTTCGTAAAAAGAGACAACCAAAGATTGGGCTTTGCATAATGGCATCTAATATAAATGTCTTTCTATCGAGAAAATTTACTATCCACTACTTCTTCCTCCACCTCGGTCATTTTGAACGATTCTCTTCCTCTTGTTCTTCTAAATCTACAACACCAGTGGTCAAGCACGGACTTTGATGGTCACGCAACAGGTTCACTGTAAGATTTTTGTCAAACACGTGGCAGAGACGAGTTTCGAACCTGCTATGAACCCTATCTTCTTCTTCTTATTTGTATACCTTCTCTGAGAGTGAATTAGCAACCGAAAGAATTCCCACACTTGCCCACCATGTATATGAACTATTCTCTTCTCTATGATAGGGATTCACATATAGTACAATCGAGTTTCCAGGGAATTATCCAGTCAATGGAAGTCACTTTCCAGACGCAGATCTGTAAAAGGCTGCATTGATTTCATCAGGCCCTATAAACCATTGGCATCAAAGAATCCCTTTGAAGCCAATATCTGGCTTCGATACCAATTGTTAAGAAATTATTTAGAGAACATAAATTAATATTGAGAATTACTAAGAGGAACAAATATAAAATTAACCAGCAACAACCATAAACACATAAACACACATGTTTATTCAGGAAAAACCCAACCTAATGATATTTCATTAGCATTGGCCAAAACCCTGGCCAATCTGACCAAGTGAGCCTTCACCGCTCACCTCCAAGCCTTGCTTTACAATGAAGTCCTTCCAGTCCTTTATAAGCCCCATTACATATAATACCACATGTAGAATACTACGGGTGCATAATACCATGTGCCCCAAAACCATCGTTGTTTAACTTGGTCAACTTTGACTCTATCTCGAGTCAAGTTTACCTAACAATTGGCCTCTTCACACACTCACTAACCTCTGATCCAACTGCACAATCTTGAAGGAGATAAATCCTTCTCCATGGATGAGCTTCCTTTAGAGGAAAAATCCATCCAAATGATAGTACATTGTCCCTCCTCTGATCTCAACTGGGTCTCTATCTTAACTAACATGCATGAGTTATTCATGAGATAATATTCAGTTATCTAAAGTGCAACAGTTATATGCAAGCATGCATTAAGTAACTGAACTGACATTAATTTAAACAAACTATTTAAATCAATCTACCTAGACTTGACTCAGTTAACTGAGCCAACTAATTATAACTAAAATTAGAACTCATCCTTATCTCTTTAACTGATGGATAAATTCCTCAATTAATAGAGAAACTGTTACATGTCCTCACATAGACTGCATGTTTGATTTTTCACAACTAATTAACTCATGGTGAATTAATTAATTTATTTTCAAACAGCTGTTAAGTCCAAATTCGAATTTTACTTCCTATTTTTAGCCCAGGGACTGACTAAAATTGGAATCCATCCTGAATTGCGGAAAATAGCAGTGCTATTTTTAGCACTTCCATTTTTCATTTCCTATTGCTCAATCCAGCACTCGTACCGAAACTGGTATTTATAGCAGGGCTATTTTTAGCATTTCTTGTTGCCATTTTCAACTTCTCAATAATTCTAGGTTTAATGGAAATGTCAAGAGGCATAGTTGTTGTAATGTTTCCCATATTACCCTCAGAAGGGACTTCATGCACCAAAACTTGTGTTTGAAGTGGATGCGTTGGGAAATGAGAAACAAATGCTTCAAGACACGAAGGCATCTCACCGAGGCTGGGAAGAAATGAAGAACGATGATGGAGACTATTCCAAGGAGTTTCGTCCAAAGACATAACCTCAATGATACTCTCATTGGTGGGGAATATCTTGTTCAAAGGATCTATAGAATCCCAAGAACCAAGCCAAAGAGATGGCACATAAGTATCCAGGCTCATACTAAAAACAACATGACTTTCAGAAGCAACCATTGAACCCAAGACAATTTATTGATAATATTGATCTAATGAACTTAAAGGCATAGAATCACCAAATGAACCAATTCGATCTGGAGTAGGAAAAATCCAAGGATCCATAGAAACCGAGATCATATCTATCAAAGTAACATTTGAAGGTGGGAGAGTAAAAGTACCCATTAAAGCAGAGTCTTTGAAAACACCTACCCCCACACTCTCATAAGGAATCTCAGTATTTCCCACATATGGGACATTGTCATTTGATGAATCGGAAGAGAAAAAAGAGAGTTGGTCGATGGTGATAAATTTTCCTTTGTGAGGAAAACGAAGCACCTAGAACCAAGAAGAAACCACACAAAACATAGCATGGGTCCAGCTTTGCCCAAGAAGAAGGTTGTAGTTGAGATTCACATCTACAACTTCCACCCCTAGCTCAATGGTCTTTCCTTCCAACATGATTGGAAAGTTTTTGAGAATACCATATGGAAGGGAGCATCTGCCATCAAAGTCCTACAAAGTGTTCGAGGAATGATTAAGAGAAGGAGAGTCAATGGCCTTCCAACACAAAACATACATGATGTAGGTGGAAGCACCTTCATTAATAAAAACCTGATGGATCATCTTTCCTTTAATGATAACTTGAATGAAAAAAATAATATGATGAGGAAGATGAGGAATGTGGTTTTCAAGATCAAAGGTAATTAAACTCAAATCAGCGGGATCAATAAATCCTATAGCAAACAAAAATGATTTATGTTGTGTTGGACAGGTTTGGAGAACCTCCAAAGCAGACATCGCCAAAGGTGCTTGAGCTAAATCCTCAACAATATTATAATGTTGTGCAACTCTAGCATTCAGATTATAAGATGATTTTTGTAGTACACCTTTGGGAGGTGGTCGAATTACGAACTCATTGTTAGGATGCTCAATATGGAGTGGACCAAAACTAGACAGAGTGGAAGTAGAAGGTATATCAGTGACTTCTTTTTTCACCATTTGCTTTTTCGAGGTTTGATAGTCCTTTGTTCGAGTAGCAATAGAAATGCGTGATGAACCCTGCATCATGAAAACTTGGGAACTAGAGGAGGTAGAGGAGTGTTGTTGGTCTACCAATTGTGTCTGCTGAGATGGAAAAGGTTCTTTCAAAATAGTCGGAGTCCCTTTCAATATCCAGTTAACTTTAGAACGTCGGGAACAATCCTTGGTGTAATGATCTTCCTCACACATGAGGCAAGGATATTTGGCTTTCTCTTGGAAGCATCATCAACAAATGATTTGGGTGGATTCTATTTTGGGGTATTGGTTTTGGTTTTACCTTTACCCTTTTTCTTCCCTTTTGAGGCCTTATCTGCTGTGGTAGACTAAAGAGCATGTACCTCAGAAGTTTTACCAGGATTTGACGAATCTTTTGAAGGATTATTGGAACTAGTGTTTGAAATAGATTTCTACTTCAAGGTGTTGAAAATAATACTGAGAGGGGGGTGAATCAATATTATCAAATATATAACTTTTTCATTTATATAGTCAAATTTATATATGCTACTTCATTGAAGGTAACTCGTGTGTACACGCAACTGTATTTAAGGCAACCATCGTATATCCAACAGACTTATGATTCAGTTAATTCATCATATGTTGATCTTTAATTAGTGCATGAGTACTTCATTAACCATATAAATAGTACCCATGTGCAGTAATATCAAAACCAACCATCACACATAAGAAACACACATGAACACCAAGATTTAAGGTGGAAACCCAATGTGCGTGAAAACCACCTACTGATGTCATCTTTGTCGTCTCTTAATAATAAGAAAATATGTTTACAATCTTGTACTGGTGTAGAATCATACTAGTATGTAGGCGTCTACCTGCGGAAGGTTACAACCTTCTCTCTTTCTCCAGCTTCTATTGGAAGGGAGCTATAACCCCCTAACTCTTGTACTAGCCAATATGTTTACTTAGCACATAGCTGCCAGCCTATACAAAACTCCACTCTTCCACTAGGGACCATGTTTCATGAATTTTTAGATTGGATGCTCTTGGAACATATCAAGACATATGAATACATTGACTCATTAATAACCCATCAGAAATTTAGAAACTCAAACTGCATCAACCAACAAGCAGTTAATTTGAAACAATCAGATCATTGTCACCAGAACACTGTGCTGAACCCAAAAACCTGCATCATCATTCAAAACCAACTGTAACCTCATAAACCATGCATCAGAATGTCTACGCTACTTGGCTGATCCCAAGTTGTGTATACGTTAATTCTGTTAATAAAACCTGCGTATACCTTCAGAACTACTGCAAACATAATATTTTGAATCAAGTCTATACCAACCAGTAATATATTGAATATCTACTATCAACTTACAAAGCTTTACACAGGTAGCCATAGAGATCACTTCTTCTCACTTATGCAATCAATCAATCAAATACCAACCTCCTTATTCATTCGGTTTTACATTCAGATCTAAGAAGACTTCATTAATAGACAACAATAAAATAGCAGTAGCAATGAATCAGTAATACTGATATGATGGATCAGTCATCTCTGAACATCAAGTCTTTCTTTTGTATACACTACTTAAAAGAACAGAACCTGCATGTATATGTACTTTGGCCAAGAGGAACCTGTGGACAGATCTACAAAAATATTTTCCAAAAGAATAACATGACATTATAACTCACATATGTCAGTTTGACCTTCCTATCACCAATGACACATCATTCTCCCAATCAATTGGGGATATACCAAATTGGACTCATGCACCGAACCAAGTGGGGATATACCAATTGTTTATACATGACAGAAATATAAGAAATATTACATCATCCATCCAATGCAAAGTGGGGATATAAATTACATCATTTGTCCAATAGAACTCATTCAAATGTATGAGAAGTCATATCACACCCTAGACTTGTACATGACTTAAGCAACAAATGGTATAAATATTTGAAGCCATAGTTGGACTTAGCAACCATAATGCAAACAATTCAGAATGCATGTGAAGGCTAATGCTGCCCCTGAACCTGTGCTACCTATGCATTGCTAACAAGTCATTATTCAAGGCATCTTTGTTAGTCAGATTAAAATTAATGAATAGAGCATGTCGTTAGATTGTAATCATCAACATCAAATAGAGAACCCATATGAAAGTCTGGCCCACTGGTTTTCCTGACATAAAAACATATACACTCCTTTAGCCATAGAAATTTGCATCTATACACGACTATACTTCATGAAACCCGTGTATAATAACCTTACTCTGAAAAAATAGATTTAACATCAGGATGATGCAACAACTATTCCCAGCTTTTGTCTGAGATATTCAAATGTTTCTCTAGGCAGTGGTTTAGTGAATATATCAACAAACTGTTCTTTGGAGGGTACATATTCCAATTTGACCTTTTGTTCAACCACTTGTTCTTGTAAAAAATGGTACTTAATGGGTATGTGCTTAGTCTTGGAGTGCATGATAGGATTCCTTGAAATACTAATGGAACTTGTATTATCACATAGAATGGAGATGGGTGGAGTACATGTGATCTAAATGTCTTGCAAAGTTTGCATCATCCAAAGTAGTTTTGTGTAGCAAGATGCAACAACCACATATTCTGCTTCAGTTGTATATAAAGAATTGAACTTTGTTTCTTGCTAAACCAAGACACTAACCTGAAATCCATATAGAATGCACCACCACTAGTGCTTTTTCTATCATCAACACTTCCTTCCCAATCTACATCTATATATGCATGAAGAGTGAGATCTGCATCTCTAGGATACCATAGTCCAAAGTCCTAAGTTCCTTGAAGATATTTGAAGATTCTTTCGACTGCTTCAAGGTGTGATTCCTTTGGCTTTTCTTGGAATCTTCCAACTATTCATATGCATGCATGATGTCAGGTTGAGTACCTGTTAGATAAAGGAGACTGCCAATCATGGATCTATAAGTTGGTTGATGTACTGTTGCTGATTCATCATTTGAGCTGAGACTGCATCCTATTACCATTGGAGTACATATAGGCTTAGAATATTCCATTCCGTACTTTTCCAAGATCTACTTGAGATATTTGGTTTGTGAAAGAAAAATACCATCTTTATTTTGATGAACTTGTAGACCAAGAAAATAGTTAAGTTCACCAAGTAGAGACATTTCAAATTCTTGCTACATTACTGAAGAAAAATTCTGACTCATACAACTTCATCCCAGAAGGTCGAGAATAATCAAGTGGCGAATGCAACTTCACCCCAGAAGGTTGCATGAGTTCCTGATTCATCTAGCATAGCTCAAGCCATTTGTTGAACTGTTCTATTCATTCTTTCTACCACACCATTTTGTTGAGGAGCTCTTGCGGTGGAAAATTTCCTTTTTATTCCATCTTGTTCACAAAAGTCAAAGAATCAATCTGATATAAATTCCCCTCCTTGACCAGATTTGAGGCATTTGATTTTTCGATCTAATTCATTTTCAACCAAGCCTTTGAAGGTTTGGAACTTTTCAAATGCTTCATCTTTATGCTTTAGAATACCTATCCAATGCATTTTGGAAAAATCATCAATGAAAAAAATAAAGTATTCTTCTCCACGAGGTGACTTTTTCCTTGTTGGTCCACATAAATCAGTATGGACAGGTTTAAGAGGCTT
>Ga0115848_100552_pt1 | contig 14929 bp, 14 predicted proteins | sample InSIn3gowninarea_FD_83862 | JGI IMG/M metagenome (GOLD analysis project Ga0115848, IMG submission 83862) | reverse complement strand
TTGAGGAACTAATAGTGAGTTAATAGTCATTTGATACATTAATGCACTCAACTAGTGCTACTCCACTTAATTGAAGATTTCCTCATCAGAAACTCATGCATGTCTATTTTGATAAAAACTCAGTTGACAAGCTTCTACTATGCTACAAGATCCAGAAAGGGCTCATGAAGATAAAAACAGATACACATTTTCAGGCAAAATGATTTTCTACAAGAACTGTATATTTCTTATACCTAATTCTAGGTCCAAAAAGAAGCTCTTAGCTGATTATCGTTCTTCAATTACTGTTGGTTACAATTCTGATTTTAAAGGATCTGCTGGTCACTATCATAATTCTCTTTTTACTTATCTTACTATTCTTTGCTTTCTGAACTAAGATATGAGTTCATATGCCATCAATCCTGTGTTTTCGTTCATGGCCGACAGTTACATTGGCTTTATTACTCCTCCTTTCAGCAGGGGTACATAGATTATTTCAGTTCATATTCATCACCATTGTAAGCCCAAGGTCACAAGTTTAAAGCCATATAGAGAACTATGTGAAACCCTGTGTTAGGCATCCTAAACTTGTGTCTTGTTAGTTCAAGTCTGTATTTCAGTTGTTTGGTCAGACCATGCCCTATCCCTTGAAAGCACCACTCAAACACACTTATCCCTAATTGGATTGGATGGCATTTGGTGCATTGCTCTCGAGGACTCATGGTTTTCTAGGAGCCTTCATTTTGTCGCGCTAATCACAGGTGTATGGGTCAGTCCAGCCCGTGTCAAGGTGCGCCTATGTCATTCCACATGGTTAGACTCTTATCAAGTCATAGGTGTGGTATTCCTCATGACATCTCTTATAGCATAGTAGTCTCATTTGAACATTTTAATGTTTCTCAAGGTACTTCAAAGTTTCCAATGCAAAATGGCCATGTGGTCAAAAAGTCAACCTAGTCTCAAATTGCAAAGGATGACTAGAGGATTCCATTCCACGTGGAAGTTTTCCATTGAGGGCATTTGGCAAAAAGTTGTGGCTTGGTTTAATTTGGTCAATAGTATAGTGTTAATTTTAGGTATGTTCTATGCTTAGAGCAATTTATTTCAATTTTCACAGCTAGCTCAATATCTCTTACAAATTAGCAATCACATCAGCATTAAAGTAAATTGCGTATAGAACATAAACATAAATCGCAGAAGACAAGCCAAGACAAGAGGACACAAGATGTGGCACTAGCCAAGGACAAACCCCAATGTGGGGAAACCCTTGATCAATTCTTCTTATATGTTCTTCAATAGTTCAACAGAGAGAGAGAAAGATAGTACATATACATCAAAAGTCAACACTTTGACTTGACAAGATAAGAACATAGATCTTCTCTAAGAAGATGTCTTATGAGGTAATTGATATGGACTCATGTGATTCCATCACCCTATCACAGCACTGCACCATGCTGCACCATCATACCATGTCTCATCACAGAGCTGCACCATATCATCATGCTGCACTTCCTTGTGCCGCATCTTCAAACTATGCCTTACTGTGCCTATCATGCTGCATCCCCTTGTGCTGCATCTTGATACACTTATGCTGCACCTTGATACACTTGTGTTGCACACCCTGATACATTGCCCATAACAACTTTTGCTATGTGTAGAAAATCTGTGTAGGTTAACCCGATAATGCAATATAAATCAAAGCAGAATATTATAACCCACTTCTGTCAATTTGCGGAAGCTTAAAGATCGAGCTGAACAATATAACTAGAAGAAGAAGAATCAATGGCACAATACACATGAAAATACTTTGGGGAAATCCTCAGATAAAACCCCACACTATTGTATTATCATACATGGTGGAAATACATAAGGATTATACAAAGCCTTAGCTCTCACAGCTAGCCAGCTCTCAGTACTATCCTCATAGATGCTCACAGACAATCTTGGCTTCTCTCCAGCCTTCCTCTCTGCCCTCCAAGCTCCTATTTCCTTGCACTGTTCCTTGTGGATGATGTTCCTATTACCAAGTGGAAACCAATCCTTCAAAACAGTGCAATCCTCAAGTATAAATCCTTGACTGCATGCATGAGTTTTCTCCATGAGAAAACACATGCAACTGATAGTACACTATCCTTGAACATTAATCTCAACTGGGTTTTTATCAAAATAGACATGCATGAGTTTCTGATGAGGAAATCTTCAATTAAGTGGAGTAGCACTAGTTGAGTGCATTAATGTATCAAATGACTATTAACTCACTATTAGTTCCTCAAACAGTTTGGAATTAATTTAACTGGACTTAACTCATTAAACTGAGTTAACTAACGACAACTCATATAACTCAATCTTATCTCCTTAATTTAAGAGATAACTCTTGCATGACTTTAGAAAGACTTCTAACTTGAATTTCTCCAACTAATTAATTTAAAATAAATTAATTAATTATTTCCAAGTAGCTGTTAAGACTAAATTCGATTTTAATTCACAATTTAATTCAAGAACAAATTAAATTGGAATATTCTTGTTGCCATATTTCAACACTCCCTCTCAACAAGAAAGGGATTATCTGCCACCCCGATCTTGTCTCTATGGAACTCGAATTTACACTTTGACAATGCCTTTGTCAAAATGTCAACATCTTGCTCCTCTGTCGAAATATACTGCAACAACATGATCCTCCTCACTACATTGTCTCTAAGATGATGATTCTAGATGTCAATGTGCTTGGACCTATCATGAAATATTGGATTCTCAGAGAGTTTGATACAACTTTTATTATCACAATAGATCACAGTTGGATCCATCCTCTGATCAAACAAACCAACTAGGATTTTCCGCATCCAGATGGCCTCACATGCTGCCTAACTTGCAGCCATGTATTCTGCCATTGCCGAGCTGAGTGCAACTGACCTTTGTTTCCTACTGTACCAAGAAACTACCACTGACTCAAGGTTGAAAATCCCTCCTAATGTGCTCTTTCGATCTAATGGACTCCCTGCCCAATCTGCATCAGTGAAGCTCTATAGCTTCACTCCCTCTGTCTGTCTGTACTATAATCCATACTGAGATGTGCCTTTGAGGTATCTCAATACATGCTTTGTCGCCTTCCAAAACATCTTGGTAGGTTGAACCATCGCTTGACTCAGCTGGTTCACTGCATAGCACAAATCTAGTCGTGTGTTCACTAAGTACATCAGTGAACCCACAAGTTCCCTGTACATAGTAGCCTCTACCACTTCTCTTGAAGTAGCAACCTCCTTCCTCCAGTTACCTGCTAGAGAAGTCTGCATGGGCTTGCACTTCTCCATGTGGAATATCTTGAGTATCTCGTTGGCATACTTGCCCAGAGACACAAACAACTCCCCATCCTTCTGCCACACTTCCATGCCAAGGAAGTAATGCATGAGACCCATTTCCTTCATCTTGAATTCTCTTGCAAGGTCTTCCTTGCAGGACACGATCAATTGATCATCACCAGTCAATATAAGTTCATCAACATAAAGTACGATGATCAACAACTTACCTTTCACCACGATGTGGTACAGGTTCGCATCTGTTTCACTCTTTGTGAAGCCCAACCCAGTGAAGTAATTGTTTATCCTAGTGTACCAAGCACGAGGTGCTTGCTTCAGAATGTACAATGCTCTCTTGAGTCGGCACACATACAACTCACGATCGAAGGTCTCAAAACCTTCCGGCTGCTCTATGTACACCTCTTCCTCAATCTGGCCATTGAGGAATGCAGTCTTCACATCCATTTGATGAATCTTCCAACCCATCTGTGCTGATAGTGCCAACATAGATCTGATAGATGAATACCTTGTTACAGGAGCAAAAGTCTCATCATAGTCAATCCCCTCGACCTGTGAAAATCCATGGGTAAAAAATCTTGCCTTATGCTTCTCCACACTACCATCAACAGTTTGCTTTACCTTGTAAAGCCAACAAGAACTCACAACTAATTTATTCTCCGGTTTCAAAACCACGTCCGAAACATTGTTACGAACTATGGAGTCATACTCCTCCACCATAGCATCAACCCAAATCGGCTGCTGCACTACTTCCTCAAAGGAATCTGGCTCAGTCTCAACACATTCCACGGGAAGGGCCATCTATCCAGTGTACATCTCAAGTGACCTGCTCTGTCTGTGCTGAGAATATGGTGCTCCCACATTCTCTCTCACATCCTCTAACAAGCTGTCAGCTTCTCTTGTGTGCTTTCGTCCATCTCTAGAATATTATGCTTGAGTGGATGTCTCTACTCCTGGAACCTTTGCATGTGGCTGCTTCGCATCAGTCTGAGGCTCATCCTCCTTAGGAACCAACAGTCCCTCCACAACCTATAGTTGGAGGTCCCTCTCAAGGGAAACTCGCATGGCTTTCTAGTCATCAAACTTGTTTTTCCTTGGGCAAACTAAATTGGCGCGGATATTTGCCTGACAGTCACGCCAATTGGCGCATGTTGCACACTGACAACTCACGCCAATTAGTCATTAGCATGGTATTTTGCATCACAATCGCGCCAGGGCTGTGAAAATTTATTGTTTGCCTGATTGTGAACTTCCTGAGCCTGGATCTGCTGCCCGGATACTTTTCCTCAATCACCTGTATATCTCAGAATTCTATTTCACTGTGTTTGGCCCCTTATCTGTTGGTTGTTCGCTTGTTTCTATCGATTTCGCATTGTAAACCCTAGGGCATCTAGTGTTTTTGTGTATCGAGCCTCCCACGAGAGATTTGGTCTTCCTTTGTTTCAGTCAGCATTTGAGATACCTTGTTGCATCTGCTTGGTGATTGTTGGAGCTTGTTATCGGGTCATTTGAGCAATTTGGTTCTTTTTGCTTGATTTCTCTTTGGCTTTGTTTGTGAGACTAGATCACATGGCTCATTGAAGCCTTTGGCGTTTTTCTTGATTTAAAGGGCTGCCTTTCTTTTTAGAGATCTGATTTCTTTCCATTGAGTGAATTTGTTTGCTCTTTGTTATTGTTTCTCAAAATTTGTTCAATGCGCTTTGCCATCAAAAAGAAAACAAACAATCTCTCTTGCTTTACATTAGTTAATGAAATTAAAGCTCTTCATTGTTATTGGTGATTAGTAACCTTGGAGAAAAGTGTTGGCATTATGATGCATGTGTTGTACTTGATGGCAACCCTCTCATAGAAGATCATCTCACTTATATACATTCAGATGAATCTATAGAAGAGATATCAGATGTGACATAATACATAGATGCAGGACAGTTCAAAGGAATCAAATGGCAAGTTCTTAGTAAGCTTTGCCATCAAGTCCAAAGGGGGAGATTGTTGGCATTATGATTCTGGTATGGCTTTATGATACATATGTTGTACTTGATGGCAACCCACTCATCTCAGATGATAAATTATAGTGCAGAAAAGTTCACGCACTTTTATGCAGATCTCATGTAGAGAAAAGTTCACGCACTTTTATGCACAGAAAAGTTTATTTCATGTAGAGAAAAGTTCACGCACTTTTATGCAGAGAAAAGTTTATTTCATGTAGAGAAAAATTTCACGCACTTTCATGTTGTAGAACTTACCTTTGGTCCATGGTAGTTAGTCCTTGGTATTATTGAGCCCCATGTTTTTGAGCCCCTTGTATTGGTTATCTATGGTATTGATCCATGACTTTAGGAAGAAGCTTGCCTATATAAAGCAAAGGAGATCACTTGGCTAATTCATCCTTGCAAATCGAATATCTTAAGATCTGAAATATTGGGTTATTGTTTTAAAAGTTTGATCTATGAAAGTAAAGTTGAAAGCGAATCTGTGAAGGGTGATCTCTCGAGCGCCGCAGTGCGGAGGCGCCACAGAAGGCGCAGTGCAGAGATGCCACAGAGGCGCCACAGAAGGCACAGTGCGGAGACGCCACAGAGGCGCCACAGAAGGCGCAGTGCGGAGACGCCACAGAAGGCGCAGTGCGGAGGTGCCACAGAAGGAGCAGTGCGGAGACGCCACAGAAGGCGCAGTGCAGAGACGCCATAGAAGGCGCAGTGCGGAGGCGCCATAGAAGGCGCAGTGCGGAGATGCCACAGAGGTGCCACAAAAGGCGCAGTGCAGAGGTGCCACAGAAGGCGCAGTGTGGAGATGCCATAGAAGGTGCAGTGCGGAGGCGCCACAGAAGGCGCAGTGCGAAGGCGCCACAGAAGCCGCAGTGCGGAGACGCCACAGAGGCGCCACAGAAGGCACAGGTGCGGAGGTACGCGGCGCCACAGATATCCGCAGATCTATACCAGTGAAGTTGCGATCCCTGCTTAAAATTTGTTTTAACTGCCTTTGACTATTCTGCAGGGTTTTGGGTGCATAACTGATGTTTGGTTACTGGTATTGAGTTCAGATAACAGCATGATTAATGACTTATCTTTATGTACTAGATCTGGTTGATAACTCTCATAATATCATTGTATATGTATGGATCTAGTGATTGGGTGATTCAGAAGGTTGTTTGATTATGAGCTTCAATGTTGTTGTTGGGTCCAATATGAAAATTGGATGAAAAGTGGCCTTTCAGATTATGTGTTGTGCTTCAATGTATCCAGTCTGAAAATTGATGAAACATAGTACCTGGAGGAGAAAAGATTGTAGGCCGGTGCCTACGTACTAGTATCTAAGCTAGTACAAGAGCTAAAGGAAATCTTTGGAGCATTGTAGCAGGTAGCAGCCTGTGTACTAGTAAATGGATCAGCTAGTACAAGAGCAAAGGGGGTTGTAGCTCCCGTACTGGTATAAGACTGCACCAGTACAAAATATTGTAAAAGGATTTTCTTATTAAGAAGAAGATTGAGATGACTTGCAGCAGGTGGTTTTCTCCCACATTGGGTTTCCACCTTATATCATGGTGTTCATGTGTGTAACTTATGTGTGATGATCTGTTCTATTTTACTGCACCAGTTTACTGTTAATATGGTTGATAATGTTCTAATGCACTCATTAAGGATCAACTAACTGAATCATAAGAAGTTGTGGAAGTAGCATATATGAATCTGAATATGGAAATGAAAAAGTTTCATTAATGTGATAATACTGATTCACCCCCCCACCTCTCAATATTATTTCCAACAAAAGAATCTAATACCATGGACTGAAAACCATCGTGTCCAATACCATGGACCGAAAACCATCGCGTCCAAAAAACATGTGCGAAAATCATGCACAAAACCATAGGTGACTCCGCCCAACCTAACATAGGGTCCAAAACCAAAATTTTCCGGGGCACTGCCCCAGACCCATAAAGTGGGGTTACGGGTGCCCTTCAAACCCCTTGTTAACTACATGGAAAGAATATAACACAACCCAACATTCTCCCACTTGTTTTTTTCTTTCCACAGGGGGCCACAAGAGAGCTTAGTCATTTTCCTAGCCCTGAGATTCCCATTGTCTCTCTACACCAAGAGAACTTCTCAGAGATCACAGATTTTTTCAATGCATCTGTAGTATTCTTCAAAGTGTCCACCTTTACCAGCAACACCTTTTTGTCCTCTATCATATCCCTCACAAAGTGATACTGAAGATCGATGTGCTTTGTCTTTGAATGATATGCGAGGTTCTTTGCCAACAAAATTACACTTTGGCTATCATAGTCTATCCTTATAGCTTCCTATACCAACCCCATATTTGAACACAATCTCTACAACCAAACTGCTTCCTTTCTTGCATGAGTGGCTACCATGTATTCTGCCTCTGTAGTTGATAGTGCCACTACAAATTGTTTCTTACTCATCCAACTGACTGCACCTCCAAATAGGTTAAACACATACCCACTTGTAGATCTTCTCTGATCTAGATCTCCAGCCTAGTCTGCATCAACAAAGCCATGAATATCCAACACTCTGTCCAATCCTAGTCTTCCTTTGTAGCACAAACCATAATCACTAAGGCCACGCAAATACCTGAAAACCCACTTCACTGTTGTCCAGTGCTCCTTCCCTAGTTTTGACATAAACCTGCTGAATACTCCCACTGCATGTGCAATGTCTGGTCTAGTACAAACCATTGCATATATTAGGCGACTGATTACACTTGCATATGGAACACGGGACATGTCCTCTTCCTCTTCTTGTGTCTTGGGACACTGTTCAACAGATAGCCTCACACCTACATGAATAGGAACCTTCACCGGTTTACTATCCTGCATATTAAACCTCTATAGTATTGTCTCAACATACTTCCTCTGGTTTAACCAGAGCCTCCTCTTTGTATGATCTCTTTTAATTTCCATGCCCAAAATATAGTTTGCAGCACCAAAATCTTTCATGTCAAATTTGGAGGAAAATTGGGTCTTCAAATCCTAGATAATTTCTTTTTCATTTCCAACTAGCAACATATCATCCACATACAAGACCAGATAAATAACATGGTCACAAATTAATTTAAAATACACACAGTGATCTTCTTTGCTTCTAGTGAAGCCAAGTCCCCAAATAAATGTATCAAATTTCTGATACCACATCCTTGGTGACTATTTTAACCCATACAGAGACTTCTTTAACTTGCATACTAGTTATTTCTTACCCTTCACCATAAAGCCTTCAGGTTGCTTCATGTATATTTCCGCTTCCAGATCCCCATGAAGAAATTTTGTCTTCACATCCATCTGTTCTACCTCAAAATCAGAAGCAGCTGTAACAGATAAAAGTAATATAATAGAAGTTACCTTGGCAACAAGAGAAAAAATATCACCAAAATCAATTCTTGGCACATGGGAATAACTTTTTCTACCAAGCAAGCTTTATATTTCTGCACCTTTCCTTTTGCATTTGTCTTCTTCTTGAAAACCCATTTGCTACCAATGGGTTTCCTTCCAACCAGCAACTCCAATAGATCCCAAGCCTCATTTTTGTGCAAAGATGCTATTTCATCAACCATGGCCTCTTTCCAGAGTTTTCCATCCTCTGAATCCACTGCTTCCTTCATGGTTCTAGGATCATCATCATTAAGAGACAAAGCAAAATATTAACAGAAAGAAGATGGACTATACCTTTCTAGCTGCCTCCTTTCTTGAGCTGATCTTCTCATAGTCAGAGTTTGTGGCTCTTCATCTTCTGATTCCTCCTCTGTTGTAGAGTCTGATTCTTCCTCCTTTAGCTCAAACTCTATCTTCTTAGGTTCCTTTGGTTGGACTTCATGTTTAATAACATCTTTCACCTCTCTGAAAACCACATCTCGGCTGTACACAACCTTCATTGTTACTAGGTTCCAAAGCTTATAACCCATTAAACCATCCTTATACCCAATAAAGATGCACTTTTCAGATTTACTATCCAACATGGTTCGTTTCTCCTTTGGAACATGTACATATGCATCACATCCAAATACCCTCAAATGTGAAAGAGATGGTTTCTTACCAGTCCATACCTCTTGTGGAGTCTTATCCTCCAATGTTGATGAAGGTGACCTGTTGACCAGGTAACACGCAATATCCACTGCCTCTGCTTAGAATTCCTATCCTAACCTAGCACCACTGAGCATGATTCTTGCCCTTTCCATCAACATCTTATTCATTCTTTCTGCAACTCCATTTTGCTGAGGTGTATATGGAGTATTATTCTACCATTCTATACCACACTTCTTACAGAATTCTTCAAATTCTTTACTGCAAAACTCTCCACCGTTATCTGTCCTCAACACCTTTATCTTCTTCTCTATCTGGTTTTTCACCAGAGCCTTAAATTGTTTAAACCTATCAAAGACTTCAGATTTCTTCTTAAGGAAATATATCCATGTATTCCTTGAGAATTCATCTATAAATGATACATAGTACATAGACTTACCCAGTGATGGAACCTTCACAGGTCCAAACACATCACTATGCACAAGCTCTAAAATATGTTTCGCCCTCTTACCACCAGAGGGGAAACTCACCCAATTATGTTCCCCATATACACAATTATCACATAAATCAAAATCTAGAGAGCTATTACTCATACTTTCTACCATACCTTTACCATGAAGTATTCGAAGGCGCTTCTCTCCAATATGTCCAAGCCTTTAATGCCACATCATGGTCTTTTCTCCAGATACCACTAGATTTTATGCTCCACTTTCAGGGACCACATAATTGTTGCATTCATCAACAATAGTGCTACCTTGCAGCTTGTACAGAGTTCCAATCCAAACTCCCCAGATCAATACTAGTGCTCCCTGAACCATCTTGCAGGTATCCTTCTTGAACACTGTTTTTACACCTGCATCATCTAGATTTCTTATAGATATCAAATTTCTGGCTAATGCAAGAATATGTAGAACACCTGGAAGTGTTCTAATCCTTCCACCTTGCAACTTCAACTTTACTTTTCCGTGACCAATGATTCTAGCCTTCCCGTCATCCCCCAAGAAGACATCATCACCATCATATTTCTCATACTCATAGAACCACTCTTTATGGGGAGTGAAGTGAAAGGATGCGCTTGAGTTAATCAACCATGCCTCATGATCTACATGTGTACTTGAAGAAGCCAAGTACACATCCCCACCTTCATCTGAGGTGGTTTTCACCTCTGCAAAAGGAGCCTCATCAGATCCATTTCCTTTATTAGGAGCTTTAGATTTACAATCCCTTTTAAAGTGGCCTTCCTTTCCCCATTTCCAGCACACCACCTTTACAGGCTTTCATGGAGAATTAGATCTCCCTCTAGATTTAGATCTCCCACTCGATGAATTATTTTTGTTTATGTTCTGGGACCGTTCTCATACAGACAAGGCATCAAAATTTTGGCTCTCCATATTTTTCCATCTCATCTCCTCCGTCAGCAAGGTTGAGACTATTTCATCAAACTGCAAGGTAGTTGCATTACTACCTATTGCAATAACCAGACTATCCCATGAATATGGTAGAGAACACAACAAACTGATGCACTTATCTTCATCTGAAATTTTAATATCAATAGATGCTAACTAACTTACCACAACATCAAATGCATTCAGACACTATCACCAAGTCTCCATCTTTAATCCTCAAGTTATACAATTTTTTTTGCAGGAAGAGTTTATTCACTAGAGACTTAGATTGGTACAAAGTCCCTAACTTGTCCCACAGAGCCTTTTTTGTAGCTTCCCCTGATACATTCAACAATACTGAATCTGAGGGACACAATCGTATTGTGATCTTTGCCTTCCGATCCAAATTCTTCCATTCTTCATCGGGCACTCTCGTTGGTTTAGTACTCACATCTAACATGATCCATTGATCTTTATCCACCAACAGATCCTCCATCTTGAGTTTCCATAACTCAACACTCTGACCATTAAATTTCTCGATCTCTATATTTCCATTGCTCGCCATCTTCTTTCACCACCAGAATCGATCTCATGGATCTCCCACTGAACACAGTCTACCACAATCCCGAGCAAAACCCCTCAGCAACAAAGGCGTCCCCTTGAAGCCAAAACTACTCTGATACCAAATGTAGGTTTTAACCCCATACAGAAATTACCTAGATACGAATTCTAAAACACAGAAAATAAACAATGCGACAAAATAACACATAAAACACATATACATAGAGATTTTCCCCTGGATCCAAAAACGGGACTACCAGATTGATTTTTCATTATGTTCCTTTCAATGTTACAATACATATTTATACATGCCGCAGCATGGAATAACATGGACCAAAAACCATCGTGTCCAAAAAACATGTGCGAAAATCATGCACAAAACCATAGGTGGGTCCACCCAACCTAACATAGGGTCCAAAACCAAAATTTTCCAGGGCACTGCCCCAAGCCCCATAAAGTGGGGTTACGAGTGCCCTTCAAACCCCCTGTTAACTATATGGAAAGAATATAACACAACCCAACATTGACCATATCTCTCATGTTCACTTGGCTATCGGTGGCATATAAAACTGTGTCCATGTGCCTCGTGGGCTGAGGTAAATGATACATATGATGAAAGTTATTTACCCTAAAGGTGGAAAAATCTATCTCATTGACAATGCTCAGTGCCATAGTCTCTACATCGATGCGCGGGACAATCCAGCTGAAAATTTCCACACATGGGAAGGTGGGGTACCTACATGCAACCTTGTATAAGTCTGATCATTGGATACTAATATAAACCTACCAGTCCTCTAAGTCTTCCTTGAAGTCGTCTACAAAAGCTTCCTTGATTTTCTACCATGTCAACTTTGTTCCCTTCTCACTGAATAATTGTGTGTCTACATAAACTGGTAAGTTAATTGATATCTGCTCAACTGCTGCCCCAATACTTCTCTCGGTAGTTTCCTTTCATGCAGCTCTCTTGGAGGCCATTTTAGCTATAACTTCTAGAGAGATGCTCAACAAATGTTGTACCTAGAGACAGTGAGGACACTCATGGCATGCAAATGTTAGCTCAAAACCAAAAGCACTTCAAGACAAGATCAAGAAACAAACCAGGCTAATGTTGGAACAACTTGGATAATCCAGGTTCACAGAGGTGACTGGTTGCCTGTTGGAACTACGCACTATGTAGTCCCAACAGTAAGTCGGGGAGTCTTGCTGACTAGAACTGCATAATGTGTATTTCAATCTGGGTACATGCCAGGAGAGATTATGCATTACTCATTCTCGATTTCTAGGACTGGGTGACTAGCACCTGAAACTACGCATTCTCAATTTCCAGGACTGGGAGACTGGCACCTAGAACTATGCAGTGCACAGTTTGAGCCAGGCCATGGAAACCTCTGTGCAGTAACAAAAGCCAAGGTAGATGCCTTGATCTCCTATATTGCACAGTGCATGCAAGGGAAAGCAAGATCCAGGAAAGGGAAGACCAAATCTGCCCAAGAGGAATGTGAAATCGAGAGATCTGAAGGATGGTGTGATGCTGAGTGTGGATTTGATTGAGTGATTATACATGCAAGTGAAACAAGTGCAAGAATCAATAAAATTGAAGGTAAAAGAAGCATGTGGAGAGAATCACCGCAACAGAGACTGTTAGTGAAAAAATGGGGTAATGCATGCAACACTTGGGAAAGGTAGTGAAAAACTTGAAACAACACTTCTAAAAGCTAAAACTAGTTAAAATGTCAGTAGTTGTTCAAAAAAACAAGTGAAGCAACACTCTCACAAAATAAACAAGCAAAAGTGATAGAAAAACGATAAAAGGCTAGAAAAGAAAACTTACCTGGAAAAGCAATGACGATCACATTGAAGATTCCTTGATCTCCTCGAGAATGCCAGAGGTCCAAGATCAAATGTGAAAATAAGATCCGCTAGCATCGATTAAATAGATTTTTTCAATTTAGGGTTTATGACAGGAAGGCCAAAAATCAAGGAAAAAATGACACTTGGCGGAATTTTCCAAAAGAAATCAACTGCCTCCTTCAGACTTCTAAAAATAGATCCCTATTTTGTAGGGATGTCTTTCCAATTTTTTTCTTTTTCCCGAAATGCTTCCATGCGTTTCCTAGAGAGATTGCACAGTTTTGGGAAGGTCTAGGCAATGCACTAGCTCATGAATTGAACAACTTTTGAGTAAGAGGCTTCTATGCAATTTCTGGGTTGAGTGGGTCTGGGCTACCTCTCATGCTCTGTGAAATTTCCTAGCTGAAGGTTGGCTGTCAACTAGATCTATGAAAATTTGGAACTGAAGGCTCACTGTCAGCTTGGACTATGCAATTCCCAAGAGCAAGGTTGGTTTCCCTCAAGGGTTGCACAATTCTCTAAGGCAAGCCCAGAACTAGGTGGAAACCAAGTCAAGAGATCGACTTGTGAGTTAGACATTCAATCAAGTAAGAAAACACAAGCCATGATGCAAAGTATGAGGCTTAATCAAAGAAAAAGTACCTGGGTTAGTGTGAGATGAGTTGTTGTGATTTACAAGGGAGGCTCCAAAATGAAGCATAAGAAAAATTTTGGAGGGTAGTTGTAGCTGCTACAAAATTGATGACACAATAGTAGAAGTCCAGATCTCTATATGGACCTTGTCTCATGTAAAGCAAGTCTAACTCTTCTGGAAGTATTTTTCAATTCTTTGATTTTTATAGATTCTTCACTAGCTTGTATTAAAGATATAGTGCCTACCATTATCTTTATTGACATCACACATACCAAGCAAAGTCAAACTTAGTTGTTTCTATTGGTTATGAGGGGTATATAGATTCACAAGTAAAATAGATTGTCATATTTTTAGTTTCATCTTCGGATGTTTCCACTTCCAATCATTCACAGAAAATGTGGGATGTCAGTCTTTCATTCGATTGTAGACAGGAAAAACCTATCTTCTCATATCCACCCAATCTCTCATCTTACATTTCCAGAAACTTAGAGGGAGAAAATTCTTTTTTTTCATCACCGCCTCTCTACGATTTTTCAGATCATGAGGATTCCATTGTCCATCTTGAATTTTCTTATCATGGTTATTGTGATATTTTCACTCGTTCATTCAATCACGATTCTAATTCACCTACTATTGATCTTTCTAAGCCATCGACCTTTGATGATCCATATTTTGATGAAGTGGAAACTCCTCAAGTTGTTTAGGCACTTCAACTCTATCTGATGGTTATGTTAGGTTCTCATAGCCTTGAGGTCAGCTCCACTTCTGATCATAAATATGTTGAATCTCCCTATGCTCCTCACCACTCTATTGTTTACACTGAAAATCAGTTTATTTCACTGTTTTTCATCCTCCATCAGGTTCACATGATAATATTGCTCGTGAATTGGAGGAGTCAGACGTAGAAAGCGTTGTTGTGAAACGAAAGTTTTCTTCTTTCCTTGTGTTTGCTCATTTTTCAAGTTCAAAGGTGTGTACATGCTTGTTTTCCGCATGCGATGTGAAGAGACACCATGATACATCCGTAGATTTCCTTTCATGTGATTTCATTTTATTTTTATTTTATTTTATTTTACTTTACTTATTTATTTATTTATTTTGTGGATGCATTCAAGATTCAAACGTATTGGTTTGCATTGTTTTATCTTTCTTGTCTATTGGTTTTCTTGAA
>Ga0115848_100551_pt1 | contig 14933 bp, 17 predicted proteins | sample InSIn3gowninarea_FD_83862 | JGI IMG/M metagenome (GOLD analysis project Ga0115848, IMG submission 83862) | reverse complement strand
GTAAAAGAAAGGATTTCCGTGTTTTGAAACCTTCCTTTTACCTCCTATTAACTTTTTACTTTTTACCTTTTAACTTAAACTTTCCCCTTTCACTTTTCACCTTTCACTTTTCACTAATTGTCGGCCGGCAGTACACGCTTGGTGTTGAAAATAACGCCGGGAATTATTCTTTTTCCTGTTTCAAGCGACAAACTGAAAGCGCCGCGATGAAACGATTTCAACGGCTCGCGGGTTTTATTTCTCGTTCCTTCCGGATAAATGCACATGTGCAATCCCATTTCGAGTACAGCCTTCATACTAACAAGGCTTTCCTTGCGGCTCGCTTCGCTTTTCCTGTCAACAAGTACGCTGCCGGACCTGTATAAGGGACCGAATATCGGGATACGCGACATTTCAATTTTAGCGATCGTTTTATTGCCGCCGGGAATAAAGGGAGAGGAGATGGGTACATCCATCAGGGAGTTGTGATTACAAAGCACGATATAGTTTTCGCCCGGGAGAAAATTTTCTTTTCCGCGTACGGTCAAAGGGCACGCGACTATTGTGAGAAATATTTTGATCCAGATGCGTGAGTACTTGATGAGGCGGTACGTTTTTCGTGGTTCCTTGTCGGGATAAACGAAAATAAAGAACGGCACCATAAAAAGAAGCATCGTACCTACAAATGCGATGAGCGCCCAAAGAGCCCAGATGCGTCCGAATATTTCTTTAAAAATTTTCATCGTTCAGTTTGTTTTGCTGCGAATTCATTTCACCCGAAAGCGCAAGATTCACAAAGGCGCCACGATTTACGTCTTCAATTTTCACAGTCTCCAGTCTATCGGATCAATTCCATTCTTCATCAGAAATTCATTAGTCTTGGAAAAGTGTCTGCATCCGAAAAAACCGTTGTGCGCCGATAAGGGCGACGGGTGTGCGGCTTTGAGCACGAGGTGTTTTGTTTCATCAATAAGCACCTGTTTTTCCTGTGCAAATTTGCCCCAGAGAAGGAATACGACATTCTTTTTCACCGAAGAAATTTTGCTGATGACAGAATCCGTGAAGGAAGTCCATCCAATCTTTGAATGGCTCAACGGATCATTTTCGCGCACAGTAAGACAGGCATTAAGAAGGAGGACTCCCTGTGCTGCCCATTTGCTGAGATTTCCATGGCTAGGTAGGGGCACGCCGATGTCATCACTGAGTTCTTTAAAAATATTGACGAGTGACGGAGGTGGCTTGATACCTTCAGGAACCGAAAAACTCAACCCATGAGCCTGGCCTTTCCCATGGTAAGGGTCCTGTCCCAGGATCACCACCTTAACAATGTCGAAAGGAGTAGAATTGAACGCGCTGAAGATCTGTGAGCCGGGTGGGTAAATTGTTTTGCCGAGCGCTTTTTCCGTCTTGATAAATGTAACTGCTTCGAGGAAATAGGGTTTGCTGAATTCATTCTTCAAAACTGACTTCCAGCTTTCTTCTATTTTCACCTCCATGGGCTGCTAATTACAAAGTCTCATGCACTTTGCAATAGAAAATTTTCCCTTGTCGGGAAGCTGTGCTGCTTGAAGTCCATGTTGATGACCTTCTTCAAAGTTTTGATGATGTTTTCGAAAGATGTCGGCTTAACGACATAGAGGTTAGCTCTTAACTTAAAGCAGGTATCAATGTCTTTTGGATTGTCGGATGTAGTGTAGATGATGACCGGTAGCCAGTCGAGCTTGTGGTCACTTCTAATCTCGCGCAGGCACTCAATGCCATTTTTCACGGGCATGTTCAGATCAAGAAAAATCATATCGGGCAACATCTCTTTTGAAAGATATCGCATCAGTTGTTCTCCATCTTCTGCGAATGACAACAGTATTGAAGAGGTCATCAGATCGGCTGCCTGCGTGAAAAGCAGCGCATCATCCGTGTCATCGTCTGAAAACAGGATATGAGTGCTTTTCTTGTCTTGTTTGAACATAGATCCGGCAATTGAACATCAAATAAAAAATGTTTTTGCAACCCTTCAAAATAAAATAGGTTCATGTAAGTAGTTCTGCTTACGGTTATGTAAGATAATCATGGCATAAAGCACAGAATAACAACCTTTTTAGAGAATAAGTGCGCCGTCCTGTCTATTTTAAATTATCAAACAACCTGGAGGCATGTACTATTTTGGGGAGCACAATTTACAAGGCAATAATCCCGTTTGTGTATATGCATTCTGTACCGATCCGAAAACCCTAAATTCTTCCTTATGAATCACTTCCTGGAAAACGAGCAGGACTACCTTGCTGCAAAATTCCACATCAACGACAGCCACATTGCGCAGGCCAGTCACCTGGCATACCTGAAAATTCAGAGTTGGAAATTCGCGCTTCGTACACCAACGATCGGCAAACGATATCGACAGGAGGCGCAGGATCTCATCAATAAGTCATTCTGCAGTTTTGTACCGAACAGTTACGTGTTGAGTGAAGAAGGTTATTTTTTTGCACCCTTAAATTAATCCAAACCGAAAACCCTAAAAAATGGCTCTTTTATTTCCCGACAAAAGAAAAGCAATAACAGGCGAGTTTTTTATCAACGACAGCAGGATCAGGCACAATAGCCGAAAGGCATTCAAGAAAATCAAGAGCTGGAAGACGTCATTCGAAATAACTGAAGACGCAGAACAACATTATCAGCAACAGTTCAATAATCTGGTTAAGCACTCTTTCTTCAATATGGTCTCGAACAGGTATGTGTTAACGAAAGAAAAATTCATGGAGAGACCGTTGAACAATTAGTGAAAAGTGAAAGGTGAAAAGTGAAAGGGGAAAGTTTAAGTTAAAAGGTAAAAAGTAAAAAGTTAATAGGAGGTAAAAGGAAGGTTTCAAAACACGGAAATCCTTTCTTTTACCTTTTTACTTTTAACTTTTAACTTCCCCAGGATGCCTTATTTTGGCGGCATGAAAACCGTATTCATTGCGGCGCGTGCGCGCACTCCGATAGGCAGTTTAAACGGCGCACTTTCTTCCCTTACCGCACCACAACTAGGCGCTATCGCCATCAAAGCCGCTCTTGAAAGAAGTGGCATCCAGCCCCAACAGGTTGACGAAGTATTTATGGGCAATGTGGTCAGCGCCGGTATAGGCCAGGCACCTGCCCAGCAAGCGAGCATTTATGCAGGCCTGCCGACCAACATCCCCTGTACCACTGTTAATAAAGTTTGCGCAAGCGGCATGAAAGCGATCATGCTTGGCGCGCAATCGATAAAGAACGGCGATAACGACGTCGTGGTCGCTGGCGGCATGGAGAGCATGAGCAACATTCCCTACTACCTTGAAAAGGCACGATCCGGACTTCGACTGGGTCACGGCCAGCTTACAGACGGCATAATCAAAGACGGGCTTTGGGATCCCTATAATAATTACCATATGGGTGAAGCCGGAGAATTATGCAGCCGCGAATTCAAAATCAGCAGGGAAGACCAGGACAAGTTCGCAATGGAAAGTTACCAGAGAACGATGAAAGCCTATGAAATGGGTTACTTCAATGACGAACTAGTGCCTGTTTCCATTGATGGTAAAGCGCCCAAAACGATTACCGAGGATGAAGAATACCGGAAGGCTAACTTCGAAAAAATGGGAAGTCTGAAACCGGCGTTTACGAAGGATGGTTCCATAACTGCGGCCAATGCCTCCAAAATAAATGACGGAGCAGCAGCAGTGGTGCTGGTGAGCGAGGAGAAATTAAATGAGCTGGGACTTACACCCATAGCGCGGATCGTTTCTTTCGCAGATGCGAGCCAGTCGCCCGAATGGTTTACAACTACCCCGATTATTGCGATGCGTAATGCATTGGCAAAAGCCGGAATGGAGGTTACCGATATGGACTTTGCAGAAATAAACGAAGCATTCAGCTGTGTGCCCATGGTAAATGCAAAAGAATTGAAACTGCCAATGGACAAGGTGAATGTTTGGGGAGGGGCGGTGTCGATCGGTCATCCTATCGGTTGCAGTGGTGCAAGGATAACTATAACGCTCAGTTCGGTTTTGGAAAAATGCGGCGGCCGTTACGGCATCGCCGGAATATGTAATGGAGGGGGAGGGGCGTCGGCAATAATTATCGCGAAAGCTTAGAAGGCGACTGGATCTTTATTGGCTGTAATTGTTTAGGCGACATCGGCCAGAACAGGAAAGCCAGCAGGTTGAACATTTGCCTCATTTCGTTGTTATTAGAAACATTCTTCTTCATACTTATATAAACGGGTGTAACTTCAAAAAAGTTTGATGGTCCGGGTATTTTTTTGATAATTTTGCCCGGCATTAAAAAAATTTTAAGAATGGCGAGATCTATAGCATTCCGGGAAGCGCTCCGCGAGGCAATGAACGAAGAAATGAGAAAAGATGAGCGGGTGTTTCTGATGGGTGAAGAGGTAGCTGAATACAACGGCGCCTACAAAGTTAGCCAGGGAATGCTGGATGAATTCGGACCAAAAAGAGTGATTGATACTCCTATCTCTGAATTAGGCTTTACCGCAGTTGCCGTAGGAGCAGCGCAAAACGGTCTCCGTCCTATCGTGGAATACATGACCTGGAACTTTGCAGTTCTTGCACTTGACCAGATCCTCAATACCGCTTCAAAAATGCTCGCCATGAGTGGCGGACAGCTGGGTTGCCCGATCGTTTTTCGCGGACCGAATGGTTCTGCGGGCCAGCTAGGAGCACAGCACTCCACCGCATTCGAAAGTTACCTGGCAAACATTCCGGGTGTTAAGGTGATTTCTCCCTCAAATCCTTATGATGCCAAAGGGTTGCTGAAGGCAGCGATCCGTGACGACGATCCGGTGATGTTTATGGAGAGTGAAGTGATGTATGGAGAAAAGGGCGAGGTTCCTGAAGAAGAGTATGTGCTGCCGATCGGCAAATCCGACATAAAAAGGCCGGGAAACGACGTTACAATCGTTTCTTATAATAAAATGATGAAGGTTGCGCTGGGTGCAGCCACGGAATTGGAAAAAGAAGGTGTAAGCGCCGAGGTTATCGATCTCCGCACGATCCGGCCACTCGACTGGTTTACCGTTCTCGAGAGTGTGAAAAAGACAAACCGCCTCGTTATCGTAGAAGAACAATGGCCCATGTGCAGTGTTTCATCTGAACTGGCTTACCGTATACAAAAGGAAGGGTTTGATTACCTGGATGCCCCGGTCAGAAGAATTACTTCGGCCGATGCGCCTCTACATTATGCGCCGAATCTCGTTGCACTTGCATTGCCCGATGTAGCCAGGACGGTGAAGATGGTTAAGGAAGTAATGTATTCTAAAAAATAACTGCAAAAAATAACCGGAAGCTGATGCTTCCGGTTTCCATTCTTATCCTAAAACTTTAAAAGCGCTGGCGAACACCGTCAGAACCCCGTACATACAGCTTAACAGGGCACCGCTTACGAAAGCCAGTTTCATTACAGTGTTACCTACCGAAAATTCATTGTTTAATTGCACATTGTTTTTCATAAGGTTTCGATTGAATAGTGGATTGAGATTCGGTACTAAAGTAACAGACTGACGCCAGCCATGCAAGGTGTTTTAACTCGGAAAATGACTTCCAGAAACAGTATTTTCCTCATTTCATATCCAGTATTTTACGATAAATGCCGGAAAGTTTTATATCGTTATTTTTGGCGCCTAGCCAGTTAGGCAATGATTTACTGAATAAATATTATTAAGAACTATGTCAAATATTTTGATAATCGACGACGAAAAAGCCATCAGGAAGACCCTTTCGGAGATATTGTCGTACGAAGGCTATAAGATAGAAGAAGCTGGCGACGGTGAAGAAGGGTTGAGGCGGTTTCGTGATAAAACGTTCGACGTCGTTCTGTGTGACATTAAGATGCCCAAGATCGACGGTATTGAGTTCCTCGAAAAAGTTCGGGAACTGAACCCTGATGTACCGGTTATCATGATATCAGGCCACGGCACTATTGAAACAGCTGTCGAAGCGGTAAAGAAAGGCGCTTACGATTACATCGCGAAGCCACCGGACCTTAACCGTTTGTTGATCACCATTCGTAATGCGATGGACAAAACGAACCTGGTAGCAGAAACCAAGGTTCTGAAAAGAAAGGTGAGTAAGGTTGAAGATATGATCGGCGAATCGGACCCTATTCTTAAAATCCGGGAGACGATAGACAAAGTAGCACCTACTGAAGCTAGATTACTGGTAACAGGGGAAAATGGAGTAGGTAAGGAGCTTGTGGCAAAATGGGTGCACGAAAAAAGTAACCGTGCAAGCGGTCCGCTGATAGAAGTAAACTGTGCTGCGATACCAAGTGAACTGATAGAAAGCGAACTTTTTGGTCATGAGAAAGGTTCTTTTACGTCGGCAGTGAAACAACGCATCGGAAAGTTTGAGCAGGCCCATACGGGCACTTTGTTCCTTGATGAGATTGGCGATATGAGTCTGAATGCACAGGCCAAGGTGCTCCGCGCACTCCAGGAAGGGCGCATAACCAGGGTAGGCGGTGATAAAGATATAAATGTGGACGTACGGGTAATTGCAGCGACCAATAAGGACCTTCTTAAAGAGGTAGACGAGAAAAACTTCCGCCTGGATCTTTATCATCGCCTGAGCGTGATTATTATTCACGTTCCATCGCTTAATGATCGCCGTGAAGACATACCACTACTGGTGGATAAATTTCTTACTGACATCTGCTTCGAATATGGCATCGCCAAAAAAGGTATTGAAAAAGATGCGATAGATAATCTTAAACAACACAACTGGACGGGTAATATCCGTGAACTCCGGAACGTGGTAGAGCGATTGGTAATATTGTCCGGCAAATCAATAACTGCCGACGACATAAACACCTATGTATTACCGAACAGATAAACGGTGTAAGCAGTTCGCCGTCCATCCTACATTTTGTAATCATTAGCAAATCATTATATTACTTTTGTCGATAATAAAAAACGCATAATGAGCGCTTACGATATTTCGATTTTGATCCTTATATCCCTATTACTCACACTTCTTCCGGCACCCGGTTTATTTAAGATGTTCGAAAAAGCTGGTGTTCCTTCATGGAAAGCCTGGGTTCCGTTTTTAAATACATGGGAAATCGTGAAGCTGGCGCAGATCAGCAGGCATTGGTTTTTTTGGCAATTCATACCGATCGCCGGATGGTTCATCACTATTTGGCTTTTGATTGAAAGCGTTAAGCTTTTTGGAAAGTTCCGGCTCTATCAGCACGCGGCAGTGGTTTTTATCCCCTTTATTTATTTCCCTTATTTAGGCTTCAATAAAAAGGAAAAGTATATAGGTCCCGAAATAGTAAAAAAGCATACAAAGTCCGCGACACGAGAATGGATTGATGCCGCGGTTTTCGCAATTGTGGCTGCTACACTGATCCGCACATTTATTTTCGAGGCATATACCATCCCGACGGGTTCGATGGAAAAAACCCTCCTCGTGAATGATTTCCTTTTTGTAAGCAAGCTAACATATGGGCCACGGATACCGAACACTCCGCTGGCAGTTCCGTTTGTTCACCACACTGTACCTGTCTTCAATACGAAGTCTTATAGCGAAGCGATCAAATTACCTTATAGGCGCTGGTTCGCTAAGCCAGTAGACCGAAATGATGTCGTCGTTTTCAATTTCCCTGCAGGTGACACGTTAACGCGCGAGCGCGATTCTCAGGATCCTTATTACGATATCCTGCGGCGGGAAGAAGCGCAGTTGTACAATATTTACAGCTCCCAGATCAGGGATGAGCAGCAGCTACGTGCTACCAGCCAGCAACAAGCGAGGGATAATGTGTGGGAGCAGTTCACTGTCACTACGAGACCTGTAGATAAAAGAGAAAATTATATCAAGCGTTGTGTTGCTATTCCCGGCGACACATTGCAGATTCGTGATGGTATATTATATGTGAACGGCAGCGTTGCTGAGGTTCCTCCATATTCCGCAACCGATTATCTTGTCACCACTAATAGGATCATCAGTGAAGACGAATTGCGTGAGGCGGGCATCAACCTCAATACCGATGAGCAGTCCCCCGATTTCGACATCGGCGCGAATAATCAATACCATATTAATTTAACGGAGAATGAAGTTGCGATCCTCAAAAAAATGCAGGGAGTGGTATCTGTTACAAGGCAGGTAGCAGACAATTTCGGCGGAGTATTTCCTTTTGATAAAAAGTTTAACTGGTCGATAGATAATTTCGGTCCGTTGTGGGTACCTAAGAAAGGTGCAACGATCAGGCTCACCCCGGAAAACATCGCGTTATACAAACGCGTAATATTTGTGTATGAAAGAAATAAATGGGAGGAGCGCGATGGAAAGATATTTATCAATGGTGCGCCTGCCGACTCTTATACCTTCAGGATGAATTACTATTGGATGATGGGAGATAACAGGCACCGCTCGCAGGACAGTCGTTATTGGGGATTTGTGCCAGAAGACCATGTTGTCGGTTCAGCCTGGCTTATATGGATGAGTTATGACCAGGGCATCCGCTGGAACAGGTTGTTCGATTCAATTAAATAAGTCTGCGATGACCAGTGAGAAATATTCATTTGACTACGAAGTGTATGATGACATTTCCTCACTCGGTCAGGAAGACCAGACGCTGCTCTTAAATGCGCAACAGGCTGCCGGCAATGCCTATGCGCCATATTCCCGTTTTAGCGTGGGTGCTGCTGCACAACTTGGAAACGGAGAACTTGTTACAGGAAGCAACCAGGAGAACGCTTCTTTTCCAGCCGGGCTTTGTGCGGAAGGCACCGTGCTTGCCGTAGCCGCCGTTCGATTTCCCGGGGTTCCGATCCGGAATCTGGCGATCAGTTATAAGTCTGGTGAGAACAGTGACCATCCGATTGCGCCATGCGGTATTTGCCGGCAGCAATTGCAGGAGTTTAGTGTCAGGACAGATTCCCAGATCCGCTTAATATTAGGTGGAATGACCGGAAAAGTAATCGTGGTGGAAAATGCATCTTCGCTGCTGCCGTTCTCTTTTAGATTTTGACAACGATTCTTCCCATTATTTTCGCTTCGAGTATGGCGTCGATGTATGATGTGTTGAGTTCGTCAAGACTCACTTCTTTTGCGATCACTCCCAGTTTGTCCTTCACATTCCATTCGCCAGCGAGTTTATTCCAGATCAGTTTACGAGTTTCGTCGGGAGTTTCGGCGCTACCTACTCCCGCGAGGTTGATACCATTTAATATAAATGGAAAAACGGTCCCCTCGAATTTTGGTGATTCAACCATTCCTGTGCTGACAACGGTGCCGTTTAAACGGCATGCTTTGAGTAAGGTGATAAGTGTATTGCCACCCACCGTGTCAATAGCACCAGCCCATTTCGGACGGAGCAATGCCTTGCCCGATTGATCCTGCACAAATTCGCGCGATTCAACACGGGTTGCACCGAGATGTAACAGGTATTCTCTTGCGTTCGTCTTACCCGTGATCGCAATGGTTTCGTATCCGGCTTTTGATAAGATGGCTAGTGCGAGGCTGCCAACACCCCCGGTTGCACCGGTAACAACAACCGGTCCGCCAGATGGCGTTTGACCTAACAGTTCCATTTTGTAGAGTGCAAGTGCTGCTGTAAATCCTGCAGTGCCGATGGTCATGCATTCCGGAAAAGTGAAATCTGTGGGACGTTTTACCGCCCATGAAGAGGGCACGCGTATATATTGTGCAAAGCCGCCGGGGGTATTCATTCCAAGGTCATAACCAGTGACGATGACTTCATCATTCACGGCAAATTTTTCGTTGCGGCTAAGTTCTATTACTCCGGCAGCATCAATACCGGGTGTATGCGGGTAATTTTTTGTGATGCCTTTATTACCGGTTGCTGATAATGCATCTTTATAATTAAGTGCGGAATAGTGAACCTTGATGAGCAATTCACCCGGGGGAAGATCCTGTATTTCCATTTCGCGCACTGATCTTTCGAAAGTTCCGCTGGGTGTTTCAATCACGCGGAGTGCTTTGAACGGCATCTGTGTGTGTTATTGTTACCCCTGTAAAGTATTTTAATTAATTCACATTTCGTAAATCGTATTTCGTATTTTTAGTACCCTTAATATTCAATCAAAAATTATTAAATGAAAAGATCTGCAACGGCCGTCTGGAACGGTTCAGGTAAAGAAGGAAAAGGAAATCTTGCCACTCAAAGTACTACGCTGAACAATGCCCAGTATTCTTATAAGTCCCGGTTTGAAGAAGGAGTGGGTACAAATCCTGAAGAGCTGATCGCAGCCGCACATGCAGGTTGTTTTTCCATGAAACTGAGTTTTGTACTTGGCGGCGCCGGGTTCGAACCTGAATCAATTGAAACGGTTTCCCAGGTGGATCTTGATAACGGAGTCATAAAATCATCCCATCTTATCGTTAAAGCAAAAGTTCCCGGAATCAGTCCTGAAAAATTCCAGGAGTGTGCTAATGACGCGAAAGAGAATTGCCCTGTAAGCAAGGCGCTGAATGTTACGATCAGTATGGAGGCGCAGCTCGCGTGAAGTGAAAGTGGTGAAAAGTGAAAGGTGAAAAGTGAAAGTGGTGAAAAGTGAAAGTGGTGAAAAGTGAAAGGTGAAAAGTGAAAGCTTGTTACCTGTTACCTATTGCCCGTTGCCTGTTGCCCGTTGCCCTTTCCCCGATTTTTCGAATTCTTAATCAATCAAAATCATCGATGGCAAATAAATCAAGAAGAAATTTTTTAAGAAACACTGCAGTTGCAGGTGCGGGATTTTTTATCGTGCCGCGACATGTTCTTGGTCGCGGGTTCGTTGCGCCGAGTGACAAGCTGAACGTTGCCTGCATCGGTGCAGGTGGCCAGGGCTGGTCTGACCTTAACGGCATTGCGAAAAGTCCGAATGTTAACATAGTTGCACTTGTTGATGTGGACGACAGGCAATCAGCGAAAGCACGTGAGAAATTTCCAAAGGCAAAATATTACAAGGATTACCGGGAAATGCTCACTAAAGAAAACAAGAACATCGATGCATGTTCTATTTCCACTCCCGATCACACACACGCCGTGGCCACCATCGCTGCAATGCAGCTTGGTAAACATGTTTACACGCAGAAACCGCTCACTCATGATATTTATGAAGCGAGGGTGTTGACGGAAGCTGCAAAAAAATATAAAGTGGTTACCCAGATGGGAAACCAGGGTGCATCAGGTGACGGCGTCCGAAAAATGATGGAATGGTACAATGCAGGCCTCATTGGCGATGCTACCGAAATTCATTGCTGGACAAACCGCCCCGTCTGGCCGCAGGGTTTCGGTAAACCGACAACAAAAGACGACGTTCCAAAGGAACTCGACTGGGATCTTTGGCTCGGCCCGAACGAGTTTGAAGAATACCACAAAGAGTTTGTTCCTTTTAACTGGCGGGGCTACTGGAGTTTCGGAACGGGTGCCCTGGGTGACATGGCATGCCATATTATCGATCCCGCTTTCAAAACCGTTGGACTTACTTATCCAACGTCGGTGGAATGCAGCGTAGCCAACCTGTACGAGCAAATGTGGACTCCTTCCTATCATCCTGAAAGTTGCCCGGCCGCGTCTTCGATGAAACTCGATTTCCCGGCTGTAAATGGCAAGTCGCCGGTTAAACTATATTGGATGGACGGCGGAATTATGCCTGAACGCCCCGAAGAACTTGGTGCAGAAGAAAAAATGGGTGACGACGGCGGCGGTGCTATCATTATCGGTACCAAAGGGAAAATGATGTGCGGTACTTATGGAAGTAATCCAACTTTGTTGCCTACATCAAAAACTGCTGAAGCGAAAGTGCCTGAGAAACTGGCTCGCGTACCTGAAGGACATTACGTGCAATGGGTTAATGCGGCTATCGCCGGGTTTGGTAAAAAGGAAGTAAGCTCACCGTTTGAATATGCCGGTCCGCTTACCGAAACTATTCTCATGGGTAACCTGGCATTGCGCGTCTTTCAGCAAAAAGACGCTAATGGAAAATTCAGCGGCAGAAAGAAGCTGTTGTGGGATGCAAAGAATATGAAGATCACCAACTACGACGAAGCAAATAAATATGTGAAGAGAGAGTACCGCAACGGCTATAAACTCGAAGTGTAGTCACTATTTAATCATCTAACAAACCGGCCAATGCAAGGAGTTCCGTCTTCTTGTATTGGTCTTTTTCTTCTGAGAAACATTTGCTGAATTCTTCCAGCAGCATTTGTATAATTCTCTTATTACTGAGTGGTTTGAAGTAGGAGGTAACCGGGGGAACGTTGATCCGCTTGAAGTACGTCTCCACATCTTTGTGTGTAAATACCTGTCCGCTTATAGGATCGATAAAGAATTCCGATTTGTACATGAAGTTTTCGGTATGCCGCGAAAAATCATAGTCGGTCTTAAAATAACTGAGCACGAATTGTTTGGGAATATTGATTGCGCGGATCGGGATGTCAAGCAGTTCACTTAATATGAGGTACAGGATTCCGTTGGCGATTGCATTTCCTCTTTTTGTCTCAAGCTGTTTGTTGATCAGAAATTCTTCCGGTTGCTGGTAGGCAACCTCAGTGCCTTTGATATTAAAATAATTGTAAAGAATGCTTGTCAATACATTTACCTGCTCAAGTGGAGTGAGGTAAGTGTTGAGCTCCAGCCAGATGTTTCTCCTTAATTTCTCGATATCCTGGTATACCTGCGTGGTTACCATATCGGGGTATTGAAAGCGTGCAACGAGCAGTGCTCCCGTCAAAAGATCATGGTGAATATTCTTACTCCAGTGTTCAAATTCCTCTGTGAGGTCGCGGTAATGTAACCGGTGAATGAGAAGCTCTATTCTTTCCTGCACATTTTCCGCCACAGTGTTCTCCCAAAGATTCTCGAGGTTCGGAATGATTCCCTTGCCGAAATCGATAATACGGTTTGAAACCACGCCAAACACTTCCTCGTCGGGGTCATCTATAAGGTGAAAAAGTGCATTTATTTCCCTGTTTTCTTCCATAGTAAAGGGTTGGATGAATATGAATCAATATCGCTGAACTTTAAATCAGGGCGTATAAATTCTTTTCCACAAATGCGCTGCTGATGTTCATTACTTAAGCTTGCTCTAAAATTATGCCTCTGCTAATATGCCCTTTGCGCTCCACAACCACTATGCATGCAAAGGCAAATTCGTTTTTAATAATCGTTCAATTTCATCGCCGGCAGCGGCCGCATTGATCACCCGCCTGGGAATAACGATCGCGTGATATGAATTGGTATACAGGTATACACCGTCGGGCGTGTTTGCTGCATGAACGATTGCTTCCCAGCTGTACCTGCTTTCCGATAATGTATCCCTGTCCGTAATGCCGGAATGATCAAGGAGTATTTCAGCCTCTTCCAGGATATGCTCATTTTCCTTTTTGGAGAGTATGTCGTTTACTCTTCTTTTTACCGATTTTCGGATGAGCATCGGAATCAACAATAGATATGCAAGGCCGATTATAAAAAATACGGTTATGTCAATCCAATATAACCTGGGCTTTGTAGCATATATATAAATGAATGCTACAATCCCGTACAACAACATCACCCTAAGGAAATAGATAACCCTGTATCGCTTGCGTCGTGGGTCCGCCCAGGCAGTATAATAGTTGAACCGGAAATATTCTTCTTCCGTCAATTGAAATTTGAACGATATCATTTCGATGGCTATAAACCTTATGAGCTCTTCTTCTTCCTGAACGATTTTTTCGGTGGGTTTGCCTTGCCTTCTTCGATCATTTTTTTCACTTCGTCGATCCCGAGCTCTGCAGCCTTTTCCTGTTGTTCTTTGGGAATCTTATAATTGCGTAGCCCCTGTTTGATATAGGGGCCGTAAGGTCCTCTCAGCAGTTGTATTTTTTCTTTCTCAAAAATTTTGATCGTCCTTTCTTCTTTTGCAGCGCGCTTTTCTACAATTATGGGAATCGCTTCATCCAAAGGGATGGTGTAAGGATCCAGTTCCTTACCAAGAGAATAGAATTTCTTGTCGTGCGCTATGTAAGGACCGAACCTGCCGATATTCACGGCCACGTCGTTTTCCTCAAACTGGCCCAGTGTACGTGGAAGTTTGAAAAGCTCCATCGCTTCATCATAAGAGATGGTTTCAATGCTCTGCGTGTTTTTTAACTTGGCGAATTTTGGCTTTTCTTCATCATTTACTTCACCGATCTGCACCATCGGGCCATACCTGCCCATACGTGCAACTACTTTCTTGCCGCTTACGGGATCTATGCCGAGTTCACGTTCACCTTTGACCCGTTCTGCATTCTCGATAGTGTCTAATACATCTTTTTTGAAAGGATTGTAGAAGTCATCGATCATCTTATTCCACTTCAGTTTTCCCGCGGCCACTTCGTCGAATTCTTCTTCGATCCTCGCAGTGAAATTATAGTCCATGATGTCATCGAAGTACTGTTTGAGGAAATCGGTCACCACCAGTCCGAGATCGGTGGGGAACAACTTCGACTTTTCAGCACCGGTATTTTCCTGCTCCACTACACTGGCGATCTGGTTATTGGTAAGTTTGAGAATACGGAAATCCCTGCGTACTCCTTCCTTGTCTCTTTTTTCTACATAACCTCTTTTAAGAATAGTGCTTACCGTTGGTGCATAGGTAGAAGGCCGGCCGATACCGAGTTCTTCGAGTTTTTTTACCAGGGATGCTTCGGTGTATCTTGGCAATGGCCTGCTGAATCTTTCGGTAGCACGCATTTCATTCAGCGGTAATTTCTGGTTGACTGTCAATGGCGGCAACATTCCTTCCTGGTGTTCATCCTCAGCTATTTCATCATCATCGCGGTCTTCCATATAAACCTTGAGGAATCCATCAAACTTCAATACTTCCCCTTGCGCGGTGAGTTCTTCTTTGTTGGTGGATATGGCGATTTTTGCAGTCGGTGAAGTAAATGATGAAGAAAAGCCAAAATTCGCCAAGTTAAAAAACACGCAGAGCATTGAAACCATCTCTTATG
>Ga0115848_100549_pt1 | contig 14943 bp, 12 predicted proteins | sample InSIn3gowninarea_FD_83862 | JGI IMG/M metagenome (GOLD analysis project Ga0115848, IMG submission 83862) | reverse complement strand
AAATTCTCATGAGAAAATATCTCTTTGAGAGAGCCAATAGAGAGGAAGATTTCAAAATTTGAAGTTTGTCATAGATAAAGGTAGTAGCAAAGAAACTTCAACGCACAGTAGTCTTCAGGAGAAGACGTAGTTTTTCCTGTCGCAGTTGCTGGTGCAGGATAGCGTCAAAGATCATTAGAAAAATAGCACAAAGATGGAAACTCAAGATGTCTCTGAATTATCTTCTCGATTAGAAGAATAATTTGCATGCCTAGCAAGTTCAGCGTCAGTAGATGTTTGGTACATTGATAGCGGGGCTTCCGCCATATGACTAGAGTACGAGAATATTTCTCAAGCTATCAAGAAGAACAAATGGACTTATAGGTTACTATGGGAAATAGAATGAAGTGTACTCCTGTAGGGAGAGGCATTATAGCATTTTAGACGAAAGCGGGAACCAACATTCGAGCCACCAATGTTATGCATGTGCTCGGGTTAGGAATGAATCTGATTTCAGTATCCTAGTTATAGGACAAGGGATACGATGTATACTTCATTGGAAAGAAAGTATATGTCAAGCATCCAAGCTAGAAGAAGAAGAGACAAATTGGAGCTCAAAGCAACAGACTGTATAGGTTGCAGCTTGAGTTTCCAATGCAACTGATAGGCAACAATCATAATGGTGAAAAGGAACTGAATGAATTATCGCATAGGAGAATGGGACACTTACACCATGAAGCACTGCGGATGCTCAAAGAGACTGTTACAGGAGTTCCAGTCCTTAGTACTGAGCATGATGATTTATGCAGAGGATGCGTACTAGGGAAGTACGCTAAAACAACTTTTCTAGAAGCAACAATAGAGCAGAAAGTGTATTGGGATTGATACACTCAGATATTTGTGGTCCAATGTCCACAAGAGCTCTTAGCGCTAGCGAATACTTCGTCACCTTTATTGATGATCACTCTAGAAAAACTTGGATCTATTTCTTAAATACCAAGGATTAGGTCTTTGATCGATTCAGAGAGTTTAAGGTTCTCATTGAAAACATGACAGGGAAAAAGATAAAGGTATTGCATTCAGATAATAGTGGAGAATATATGGGCAAAGACTTCATAGATTTCTGTGCAAAGGAGGGCATCAAAAGAGAGTGGACAACTCCATATAATCCGGAGCAGAATGGAGTAGCAAAGCAGAAAAATAGAACTTGTTGGGGCAGCAAAAGCTATGTTGTATGATCAGGACTTGCCTAGATTCTTATAGGCAGAGGCTTGTAACACAACGATATATATACAGAATAGAACTCCTCACAAAGTGTTGGGGAAGAGAACGCCCGAAGATGTCTTGATAGGGAAGAAGCCAGAAGTAAGTCATCTCAGGATATTTGGAAGCGTGGCATATTCTCACATTCCAGATAAAAAGTGCAGTAAACTAGATCAGACTGTAGAAAAGGCGTACCTCGTAGGATATAGCGAGACCTCAAAGGCATACAGAATCTACATTCCTAGCAGCAGGAAGATCGTAGTGAGACGAGATGCGAAGTTCATGGAGGATAGAGCTTTCAGGGAACCTCGAGAGATGCCAACAGAAGGTCAGTCAGTAGATGTTCCATTAGTCCAGCAGTAGTAGGGGCAACAAGGAGGACAGGCAGGAGGACAGACACCTGAATCGAAAACTGTGACCAGTACCAACATTTCCTCAGAAGAAGGAAATCCAAATAGTTCCCAGTAGATGGAACGACAGAACCAGGAGGAGGAGTTGATTGAGCTTCCCACCACCAGTGGTAGAAACAAAAGGGAAGTATGACAGACGCTGAGGGTCGCAGAGGAGTTTGTTGGAGCTCCTAGAACCGAGAAGAGGCAGGGTAGACAGCTTGACAGATACCAAGCCTTGGTAGCACAAGTTGAAGAACCCTCTAGCTTTCAAGAAGTTGTTCAACACCAAGTTTGTGTGGATTCCATGGTAAAAGAGTATAGTTCTATCATGATGAATGATGTCTGGGAAGTAGTACCTAGACCAGAGGATAGATTAGTTATAAGATCAAGGTGTATCTACAAGATCAAGTATGTTGTAGATGGCAGTATAGAGAAGTACAAGGCTAGGTTCATGGCAAACGGGTATGCATAGAAATAAGGAATAAACTATGAAGAGACCTTTGCCTCAGTAGCCTGATATACCTTTATCAGATCCGTTATCTCCCTAGCAGCTCAAATGGGATGGGAGATTCACCAGATGGATATCAAGACAACATATCTGAAGGGGGTGATAGAAGAAGAGGTGTATATAGAACAGCCCGAAGGTTTCGAAACGCAAGAAAAGAGAACTCATGTGTGAAGATTAAAGAAAGCCCTATATGGGCTCAAACAGGCACCCAAAGCATGGTATGGTTGGATTGATAGTTACTTGCAGCAGTTGGGATTCGTCAAGAGTGATGCTGATCCCAATCTCTACTATTTAATGGTAGAGAATGAGCCACTTATTCTGGTATTATATGTGGATGACTTGTTTTTAATAGGGCCATCTAAACTCATACAGGACTGCAAGAAGAATCTTGAAGCAAAGTTTTACATGAAGGATATGGGTTTGATGCATTATTTTCTAAGGTTGGAAGTTTGGCAGAAGGATGGGGAGATCTTCCTTGGGCAAGGAAGATATGCTACAGAAATCTTGAAAAGATTCAAAATGCAGGATTGTCGACCCATGGCTACTACCATGATCACCAACTAGAAGAAAATAGATGCATCAAGAGACAAGAAGGTGGACCCCACCTCGTACAGACAACTCATTCGGTTGCTCATGTATTTGGTCATTACTAGGCCAGACATTTGCTTCGCTATCAACACCCTTAGTCAATTCATGGTGGAACTGAAAAGGGTGCATTGGGCAGCAACTAGGCACATTCTGAGGTATGTGCATGGAACAGTCGAATATGGGTTGAAATACTCCCGAGGGGATGATGTTAGATTGAATGGATTCATAGATGCAGATTGGGCAAGTAGTTTAGTAGAACGAAAAAGTACCTCTGGGTACTACTTCAGTGTTGGATCAGGAATGATCTCTTGGTGTAGCAGGAAGCAGAAGTCAATAGCTCTGAGCTCAACAAAAGCTGAATATATGGCAACCAGTACAAGTATGTGTGAAGCTATATGGCTTAGAAAATTGCTTTTGATTTTGTTCAAAAAAAGGATGGAAGTGACCAAGATTTACTACGATAATCAAAGTTGTATCAAACTCTCTGAGAATGCAGTATTTCATGATCGGTCAGAACACATTAATATCATATGTCACTTTATCAAACATTATGTTCAGCGTGGGGCAGTACAACTGCAGTATGTACCAACAGGAGATCACGTAGCAGACGTACTCACAAAGGCCTTAGGAAGAGATAAGTTCATTCAGTTCACAATGCAGATGGGTATGGTAGAGAATCCATTTCAGTAGCAGAAATAGGTAATTTCTCAGTTACAGTGGCAGGGAATGAGAGAGAGTTGCAGTACATATGCAGTGTTGGCAGTGGCAGGGTCAGCGACACTACAAATGCATCATTTGCGAAGTAGTTAGTGGTTAATGATGTCAGACATCAGCAGCGCAGAGGGAGATGTTACAGAGCAAGGTGATGCTTTGGCAGGTCACATTGCTAGAGCACAGTCCTCACTAAGAGGGAGTGTTGATTTCTGGTAGCATCAGATTTTCTCCAAGTCTCAAATTTTGCAAGGAGGCTTAGACATATGTATTCCACAATAACTAGAAATTGTTTTGCGACATTCCACCTAGAGACAGTTTTATTAAAATAATTAATTATTTTTAATGGTATCCTAAGTCTAAACTTAGGAAATTAAAATAATTAATGGGTGTTAATCTAAACTGTGGGTGTAACATCTAGAAGAAGACGAAAATCGAGTCCAAATGATCTAAGCCATTGATTAGAATCTAATCTAGGCCGTTGGTTCTCAACTGGGAGATTATAAGAGGGACATTGAGGGGCATTTGGAAAACACACCAAAGGAAAATACTTAGTTACCCGAGTAAGATCGATATTCTCACCGGTCGAAGTTCGGCAAGAGAAAATCAAATCAGAGGGAGAGTTACAGGTGAGAAGAGAGAGAGGGTATCAACATCAGCCTAGAGGCCAGGAGTAGAAGACGCAGAACAGAGGGAGGACAACACAAAGGTTGTGATGCAGAGGAGGGACAACATAGAGGTAGTGTGACGCTGGGACTGCACAACACTCATGCAGGGGTTGATGCAATGAGATGCAGAGGGGGCAGCAAGGCTTCTCCTAGATGAAAAACTTGTCAAGAAGTGTCTGTAAAATTTCTCATAGAGAATCCTCTTCTATTCTATTGGTTGTATTTTGTACATGACATTTTTGCTGAAGAATAATAAAGAAACCCTCATTTGCTGCACTGATTTCCCACATTGGGCTTCTCCGGGGACAATTGTCCAAAATCACTGTGTCATCATGGTTATACTTGTGCTAGTATTTTTCTTTGCATTCAATTTCCACAGTATTTTAATTGTGAAGGCTGCAGTGGAATTTATTTCGATATTTGTTGTAGAAACATTGTGAATAACTTATTTTTGAGTTAATAAGTAGAAGAAATAATATTAATCACTGCAGTTGGTTTTCTATTTCGCATTTTTCACTGATAATAATGCATTTAGGATTTTTCTTGATTAGCGACGATTGCCACTTGAACCCACACCTAAAGTTAGCATGGAGAAAATCCCTAACTCCTCTTAGTGTGGCCTTGGGGGCAAGCTGTGAGTTGGGGTTGTTACCCAATTACCAACTCCTCCGTCTAGGATCTCTCCTATTCGAAGCCAAGGGTTAGATCCTAAGGAAAATATAAGGCTCAGTTAATGCTAAACTAAGAAAGTTTTAGGATACTAATGATAAGTTAACCAAGAGATACATCAACCATCAAATTACAAATTTACAACACACTTGAACCATGTAAATACTTCAACAAGTAAATAAGATCACCATGAGCATATAGAGATAACCATTCATGATCAAGTAAATAAAGCAATGACACGAATATGAAAAATACTTTGTAAGAAATGAAATGATGAGACCAGTGCCAAATAAGTAAACTTGCAAAATTAAATGTTGAAGGAAGAAACAGTGCTTGTAAAGTAGAATCATGTAATTGAAAATGATAGCAAGTAAGATGCTTGAGATACAATTGCACTTGAAAGTAAGATTTGCTCACATGAAATATACTTAAAAGTGAAGTTGCATCAATGGAATAGGAAATACTTCAAGACAAGAAAATGAGCTTCAAATGAAAATATTTCAAGTACAAGAGTGTAAATGCTTGAAAATAAACTTGAAATACTTGCAATTGTGAAATGTTTCTTGAAGGTAAACTACTAAACAATGCTTGAAAGTGAAACTTGATCAACTATGGCATGAAATTACTTGAAGATGACATAACAAGGTTATAGCATGAAGATAGGTTACACTTTTTGGCAAGCGAGGGCGCATTTTGGGTGAAAAACAGTAGCTCAACCGAGCCATTTTAAGCACTCAATCAAGCAATCTTTAATCTCTCAATGAAGCTATTCGAGGGCTTAAATATAACTCGATCAAATGTTAAAACAAACCCTCAATTGAGCTCTTGTGTAACCCAAGTTTACACAGGAGCTTGATCAAGCTATAGGCTCGATCGAGCCACTATTTCTCATTAATAACCCTAGCTGTGGTCTACGCAAGCCATTTTGTTTAGACCACAAAGCAAGCGGGAGCTCGACCAAGAGTTTGGGAGCTCAATCAAGATGGAGGACCTCGATCCAGCGGACCAACGACCCCAACGACATCCTAGAAGCTCAAACCAACCACCATCTGGATGCCAAGGTAGGTTTTCTATCATTTTTGTCTTATTTTAATAAATTTTCCTTGCAAAAAAAATAAAAATAAAAATGAAATGAGAACCCATCATACACCAAACTACAAAAGACCACAAAAAACAACCTAGAAAACCACAAAAAACTACAAAAACCAACCTAGAAAACCACAAAAGATAACCATGAAAGCCACCAAGAAAACCCTTGAAAATAGCCTTAAAAACTACAATTTAGGTTTTAATTTTTTTCATTTCAAGTATAAGTTTTAAATTTTTTTGTTCGTCAAGTGGTCTGAGTTCATCAAACATTACATCGGGCTTGACCTGTGGCTTGAGAAACCGCGACCCAGGGGCATCTAAACCGTCAAAATCACCCGAGGATCGCACCTGGCCTAGGCCACACCAGCCCTTAACATGAATGGATTTTTTCCCACAGAGTTTTGAACCAGTGACCTTCACATCATGAAGTGACTTAACAGTACAACCCATCACTGTCTATTCTATGCCCTATGGGCAAGTATAAGTTTTAAATTTGATAGCATGTTTCTTATGATTTTTTTTTTTCTGATTTTGAATGATAAAAGCTTTAATTTCTAATTATTTTACGTTTTGAAGTTTTTTCTTAGGAATTTAGTGAAATAAATTTTGAAAAGATTTCGATTTTTTGTTATTGAAAATGCATTTTAAATTTCGAACAAACTTGACCAAAAATATGCCCAAAAAACTCCAAAACATTAAACAACCAAACCATATTCCAATAAATAGATAAATTAGGAGTTTAAGATTGACATAATAAATATGGTTCCTCATGATGAACCTCTATTTATCAAATAAGAAAATTTATTTTAATTATTTTTAATTTAAATTAATTTATATTTTAAATATTTTTTTAATAATGAATATAGTAATTTGTTTTAAAACTAAGTTGCATGAAACGCCAAAACGTTTCGGAGTTTCCGAAACTGGTACTCTTAGAAATGTCACCTCCAAAAAATGGAAACGTCGGCTGAAACGTTGTTTGAAACACCATATATATATATATATATATATATGAATAACACATTATCTTGCAAGAAAAAAGAGAATAAGACACATAGATGACAATTTAGAAGGAAAAACAAGTATATATTAACTCTCATAGATGATTACAGAATGGTCAAGTTTCGGTCGAGTTTCAGAGTTTTGAATACGGGTACGTCCCGAAACGTCGGGTTCCTAGAAGTTTTGTGCAACATAGTTTTAAAAAGTCCAAAACTAGAAAATTTTGTTATTTAATTAAATTGTATTAACTATGTGTATATAACATAATTATATATAACTATAATTATATAGATTTGTATATATAACTCTATAGTTCATATATATATATGTTAGTTTTTGTAGCATTAGATGTGTTCTAGCCACCAAATTTGGTGGAGAGGCTAGAATACATGAGATATCCAAAACCCATAAATCGTTTCTAGAAATTTCGCCTAAAATGACTTAATTAGATTATTAACCACTTTTAAAATATTTCCTAAGTCTAAACTTAGAGAATATGGTTAATTAATCAGTATTAATTAAGTCAAGGCAAGAATCATCTAGAAACCCACATGGATCAATCCAGAGATGATCCTAGCCATTGATCTAAAAATGACTTAATTAGATTATTAACCAGTTTTAAAATATTTCCTAAGTCTAAACTTAGAGAATATGGTTAATTAATCAGTATTAATTAAGTCAAGACGAGAATCATCCAGAAACCCACACGGATCAATCCAGAGATGATCCTAGCCATTGATTATGTTTTAATCTTGACCATTGGTGCCCCAACAGAGGATTATAAGAGGAGGTCAATGTGGTGATGGAGAAGACACTTCAACAGTTCGATTTCTTGGCAAATCGATTTCCAGAGTAGCAACAGTCAATTTCCAAAGAGAGAGCTAGAGATTGAAGCATTGTGAGGAGGGCATAGACAATGAGGTTGGAGGAGGCATTCCAGATCCAGTAAGTGCATTTCCAGAGAGGCAGAAGAGCCACAGAGAGGTTGACGCTGGGCTAGTGCAATAGCCTCTAGAGGAAAGATCGATTTGCTGAGAGGAAGAGACCTCTTGAGTTCTAGAGGCCGAGAAGGAGTCCCAGATTGTTGGAGAAGAATCTTTCCAGCTAGCAGAATGCAGAACGACTTCATCACAGACTAGTCAGAGGATTGACGTCCAACAGGCTGCACAGAGGCTGACACACAGGGTTGGAAGGCCAAAATTATGAAGGCAAGTCATGCCGGTAGTTTTCCTGTGGGGTGAGGAAAATTCCTCACCAGATTTTTGCCATTATTTTTCTTTGTAGGATTTCCATATTTTGGCATCCACTTGTACTTAGGAGTCAAAATTTCTAACTATTGCATAATAATAAAACCCTTAGCTGCTGCACTAGTTTTCCCAAGTTGGATTTTTTTGGGGACTTTTGTCCAAAAATAATTGTATTATTTTTATGTGTGCGCTAACATTTCTTAGCTTCCAGCGTTTTATTTTTTCCGTGGAATTTTATTTGTGAAGGTTGCAGTGTATTTATTTTGATATTTGTCATAGCAGATAAATTGTTAATTAATTAACAATTAGGAGAAATGATATTAGTTGTTGCAATAGAATTCTGGTTTTCGGAATTTCACATGGTATCAGAGCACAGTTGATTAGTCGAAGAGCTTAGAAGCGAAAGAAGGAATTTCACTTCTTAGTGTGGACAGCAGGCCGAAATTCCCAAGGGCAGCGCAATCATTTTTCCAGGAGGTTGGGTTACTTGTGGAGGTTTGATTTTTCTGAGTGGGGCAGAAAAATTCGATCCTACCAAATCAAGTGATTCCAAAGGAAGAGGGAGTAGGTTAGATTTTTCGTTGAGCATATCGCTAGCTAGACGCAGCGGTTTTTCTAGTAGTTCACTAGAGCAGAGCCAGCGTCAGGGTGGAAGAGAAAAGAGTACACACTAAGGGAAAATTTTCCCTAGGGAACTTCTAGTCTCAAGAAGTTAGATTTTGTCATGTCCCTTCCTAAATCATTTTGGAACAAGATTATTTTTTGTATTATGGGGCCAATTTTGGAGTTGTTGACCCCATTCAATTTTATTAGGAGATTAGACTAGGAGAAGATGTTTTGTTTTGTAGTTAAGTTACACATGGGGGCCACCCTCACTAAGGAATTACGCACTCCCTAGTTCGATTTGCATGGAGGGGGTTAAGTGAGGGCCCACGATGGAGGACGAAATAGAGGGAAAGGTGCTCACAGAAACTATATAAAGGGGGCATCTCTGCTCTTCTCAAGCATTCATGACAGTATATCGATTTCTCTTTGGTTGCTCGAGCTGCTTAGTCAAGTCACTGGTTGTTTAGCACAAGTTCTTTAGGCGAAGAGCTCACCCTTTCTTCGGGGGACTTTGACTGCCACCCTAGGAAGGTTTTATTCATTTCTTTAGGAGGAGGATCGTATTGTGATTTCCAACAATAGCATTTCCTTCCAGGTGGTGCGTATTACTGGAGGACGCAGTGGAGAGGAGGCTCAGTTTGTTGGTGGTGCTTAGCAATGGAGTTTTGATGTGAGATTTTCCAGAGAGGAGGCTAGGGAGGATTGCCATCATTTGGGAGAGTTTGGGAGCTAATTGAACTTCTTGCTTGGTAGTGTGACTTTCGCACTACCTAGGCCAGCGCAGAGGCAGTGTTGGGAGCTCACTTGATGGGTAGAGCATCAGTCCTTGAGGCTAAACTTTGTTGTGGAGGTTGGAGGAGATATTCAGAGTGGTGTTTGCTTCCCTTTTAGAGCTTGGAGGAGGACTTTGTGGCCATCTCTTGCAAGCTGTATTTCTGGAGTTGTTTGGAGGGCATGGACCATAGAGGAGGTCGAATTTGGGAGGTTGGATTCAGACCAAACCCTTTCTGGGTTTTTGCAAGATTTGGCCAAGGAATGTGTGGTTGAAGTTCATCATTTTCCGACCACCAGAGATGGGGTTTCTTGCAACTCCTTTCTAGCCAACAGTTGCAGTTACTCGGAGACAGTGCAGAGCATTACAGGAGCAGTTACTTTCTAGCATTTGAGATCACTGTTTGACACTTGGGTTCTGTCAAGCTTGCCCTTGAGGCAAGCCCATGTGCATTTTACACACTATTGTGCTTGCTCCATTCCATTAATTAAATGGCTCAGCTGGTTCTCATTTCTGATGTGTATTGAGCATTTGTTGATCGTTTAATTTTTCTGTGTATGAATCATATTTGCTTTTGTATACCACTGTTTGTTTAAGTCTGGAACATTGCAATGATATCAGAGCTTAGATTCTTACTCAGCCATGGGGAAATTTTTCTATGAATAAGCAAGACTGACAAAATATTACTTACAGAAGACAGAGGTACCAGGGTAGGGAAAGGGAGTTGGACATTACTCCAGACACGGAGGATCGTGGGAAGACTGCAGTAGTAGAAGATATGGGTGAGCTGAAGAGCAAGGAAGAGATGGCCTTCGATAGCCTCTTAAAGGCTTTGAGTGATTTGGCGATGGGGCAGAAGGAGATGTTGGACGAGATCAAAATGCAGAACCGAGAGCGAAGCACTCATCAGGAGTTCGTAGTTGGAGAGACTTCAACGACCTCATCTTTCACCTACTGTGCAACGGCCACCCTCGAGTGAGCCAACTCTAGCCACTCTACCCTCTTTTATTCCTTTGGCGCAAGGAGAGACTAATGGAAGTGAGGATCCATCGTTGATGGGGGAGCCAATGTTCCATAAAGCGGGGACGTTTTTTGGAAGCGAGGACATGGAAGCGTCATTTTCCAAAAATCTAGGAAGTGAAGCGTCTCGGAAGCATCTACTATATATATATATATATTATTTTTTTGCATTTATATTCAAAACAAACATCACAAATACCAAATTAGTTGTAGAAGACATGAAAACATGCATATTTTTACATAAATCAAGATAGATCAATGTTGTGAAAAGTGCGATCGGGATTAAATCGACGCGGGGAACGAATCGGAAAAAATCGGATTTATCGGGAAAAAATCGGAAAAAATCGGGAAAAAATCGTTTGGTACAAAAATATTCATTTCTTTTCAATTTTTTTAATATCTAAACCATCTACAACATAAAATAAATACATTGACACATAAATATGATAAAAAAAACTAATATATAAGATGTTTAATATCATTTCTAGCGCTAAAATCACACATAACATTGAATCATGTCCTGAATAGTAAGTCCTGACTCCTGAGTCCCAACTCAGCCTCAAAATATCAACAGAAAATATGATAATGTATCTCATCATGTCATAATGTCATATGCAATAAAATGAAAGTCTAATCCTATTGATTTCCTCTGCCCCTCTTGCAAGAAAATGCCACAACTTTCCCTTTCCCTCTAGATGTAGATGCTGGTGCTTGTGCTGGCGGAGATGGCAGTGGAGTTTGATGTGCTCTAGAAGTTGAAGAACTAGAAGTAGGAGCAATAGGAGGTAGACCACGTCCTCTACTGGTGGCAGGGGTAGCTCGGGCGGGTGGTATCACCTGGAAACATTACAATTTCCCAATCCTGAAATCTTGACAAACTAATAAGTCTGCTGGATTTTAAATGAAATCTAAAATTCTACTTTCTCCATATGAAATCCAATGAGGCTAGAACCACTCTCAAACATCCTGAGTCATTTCATGGTAATGTTAAAAATTTAAGTAAAAGTGACATTCTCCTTAATCTTCATTTTCATCCTTTTACTTTAAGAATTTAACATTACCATGAATAGCATATTCATACTAGGGCCTAGACTTGATCATTAAACTGCCCCACTCAAAAATTATTTGTTTCTTTAAAAAAAAATTGCATGAAAAAACCCAAAAAAATGTTAAAAAGCCATGCTATCGCGACCTCCCACGATTTTTTCAGTAAAAATCGGCAAAAAAAATATTGGCAATTTTTTCGTATAAAAATCGCGATTTTTTCATTAAATCGCGATTTAATCACGATTTTCACAACACTGAGATAGATATCGCGTCCATTGTACATCAATGATTAATTATTCTAGCATCAACCATCTACAATCTAAAATCCTCTTCTCTTGTCCAGCCTTTGCCTCTACTTCAATTCTATAGGGATTTTAGTCAACATTGTCTAATTTTGATCAAACAACTTAATCCAAGCCTTATAATATGGTAGAGAAAGCTTAACATGCCTAATCAATGATTTTGACTTGATTGAAGGGTACATAATTGCTAAGGCCATGACAAAGAAGTTCAACAATCAATAACACCAACATTGGGGTACATATAGGGCTTGTTGCACTTGATTAAATGCCAATCACATGCCCTCATACATGATATAATCCAATGAAATGCCACAATCCCATTGATCCTGAAAACTATTAAGTTTGCTGAATTTTGAATGGGATATGAAATTCTATTTTCTCCATATGAAGTTTGATGAGGTTGGAACCACTCTCAAACATCCTGAGCCATTTCATGGTAAGGTTAAAAACTCAAGTACCATTAGGGAGCATCTAGGAAGAATCTATGAAACACCACAATCCCATTGATCCTGAAAACTATTAAGTCTGCTGAATTTTGAATGGGATATGAAATTCTATTTTATCCATATGAAGTTTGATGAGGTTGGAACCACTCTCAAACATCCTGAGTCATTTCATGGTAAGGTTAAAAACTTAAGTACCATTAGGAAGCATCTAGGGAGCATCAAAGGGCACCTTGGGAGTATTTGGAAAGTGTAGTTCCTCATAGAACAATTCGAAATATCCAAAAACAAAAATACCCCGCGGAACCGTCTACCTTCTTTTAGATCCGCTCGCGATCCGCAGTGGATACACGCCCGAACCTCCACATATCCATACCCAATCCTTTCTAGATCCGTGGATCGGACAATATGAACCGCAGATTAGACAGTATGAGCTGTGGATCGAGCCCCCACGGATCCAATTTTGCAGGAATCGCCAAAAAAAGAGGAACATCGGATCCAATTTTTTGATCCGAGGTTCCGCCGAAGGATCGGTGGCGGATCCATATGGGACGCAGATCTACCTTTGGATCCTTGGGGGGGCGGGGGGGGCAGCTCTTGCAACACTAGGGGGAGCATTTTTGGGAGTAGCAGTCCATGGGAGGAGACTTCAGGGAGGCTCTGACCTTCAGAAACTTTTGCAAGCTCAGGCAGAAGTTAGAACAAGAAGGGGAAAGGTTATGGTATACAGAACTATGAACTACATCGTTCTATTGGGAAAATGTATTTCCCTACATATGATGGCACTTCCAAGTACACAGCACGTGCTTGGGTAGAGAAGCTAGACACATACTTCCAGTTGAATTGGATGACAAAGGTAGAAGCCATCAAGATGGCCACATTGCACCTGGAGGGGGAGGCACACGATTGGTGGTTTCATGGTTTGTCCACTCTAGGGAATGCCATTGTGACCTCCTATGAGGACTTCACATGGACAGTAGTGGAGTGCTTTGATTGGAAGGATCCAGAGGTTCACTTTAAAGAGTTGACCCAACTCCAATAGACAAGACATCCAGAGCATTATATCTCGGAGTTTTTGAGGGTCTCAGTCATGGTGCCTGATTTGTCAGATGCGAGGAGAGTATACACATTTGTAGAGGGATTGACAGAGCCATTGCGAGGACTGGTGAAGTCTCACAAAACATCTACTCTTTTGGAGGCAGTGTCTTGCACTCAAGATTTGCAGGGGGCCATCCCCAAGGCTCAAGCTCCACTTCTTGCATGCACTCCCTACCCTTAGAAGGGAGGTGACACTAGAGCATCCACAACGTAGTGAGAAACTCAAGGGTGTAGTCAGTTGGATGACGATACCAAGAGAGACCTCAGGAGGAGGAAGCTATGTTTTACATGTCGAGAGCCTTGGGCACCTGGTCATCGGTGCATAGCAAGCAAGGCCCATTACATCAAGGTCTTCTCAGACAATGATTAGGAGTATGATGAGAAGTTGGAATTTGGTGGCAGAGACAGCAAGGAGCTAGCGAAGAGAGGACCACCACCACCACCTCAGGGAGGAGCATCTTTTGCACCAGCAGGGAGAGTCCTAGCTTTTTTGTGTGGGATTCCCAAATTTTTGGCTACGAGGATCATAGGTATGGTGAAGGGGCAGTGTGTCTCAGTCTTGGTAGATAGTGGGGTGTTAAGTTACGGTATGTTCTACGCTTATAACAGTTTACTTCTTTTTCTTATTATAATCCACAGATTAGCAATCACATGTACATAAAGTAAAGTGCAGATAGAACATTAAACGATCGACAGAAAACAAGCCAAGACAAGAGACACAAGATGTGGTGGCTAGCCAGCGACAAACCCCACAATGTGTGGGGAAACTCTTTGATCAAATCTTCTTTTATCTTCAATAATTCAGTAGAGAGAAATAGTACAATAAATCTGATTCATATCAGCAGTAGCAAACCCTAGATCAGTAGCATCAGCATTAGCGGCTTCATTATCAAACTAGGGCAGACGATATCTCACAAACCGACCGTCGGATTGACTTCATTCCACCACCAAAAGTTTCGGCTTCCAGAAGAGGTTGAGATGAACCTACAGCGTAGTTCAGATGAGGAGATCTTCTAGGCCACGCAGGTCAATCTTTACTTCTGTAATTGCAGCTTCAGTTTCAACAGTTTCTGGCTTCAAACTAGGGCAGCCGATATCTTGCAGACCGTTCATCGGATTGACTTCATTCCACCACCAAAAGTTGCGGCTTTTAGAGGAGGTTCAGATGAACCTACAACGCAGTTCCAAAGAGGAGATCTTCTAGGCCACGCAAGTCAATCTTTACTTCTGCAGTTGTAGCTTCAAATTCAACAGCTTCCGGTTTCACATGTGTGAGAGAGAGACCCATTTTTGTGCAGTAGAGAAGAGACTCATTTCTGCGCAGTAGAGAGAGAGAGAGATGTGATGAGATGAGTGAGTCCAAATGAGGAAAAGTCCTCTTATATTTATACACAACGTTGGTGGGTGAATAGATGCGACTGTTGGGCTTCTGAGCCTACATGAGTTGTAGGTCGGCTTGATAATAATTCCATAATCAAAATAAATTCATATCTCCATGAATACTTATCGGAATCGGATGATCTTTATATCAATCCTACA
>Ga0115848_100548_pt1 | contig 14945 bp, 7 predicted proteins | sample InSIn3gowninarea_FD_83862 | JGI IMG/M metagenome (GOLD analysis project Ga0115848, IMG submission 83862) | reverse complement strand
GCTCATTCAGTTATAGTATTGAGTGGTTAGGTAAACAATAAAACAAGTTATCTTCAACTAACAATACCGTAAAATATTAAGAACTGCTAATAGGCCATAAGTTTATACGCATTTTTTATAGTTTGCAGTTAAGTAAAAGCATGCAAAATACAAATGGCCAGACAAATAGGCCAGCTGAAAGATTTTTTTTATTTAAAGGCCACAGCTAAAGGATTATGATTTTAAAAATTTTGAGAGGAAGGATGAACTTTCTGGCAGTATCTAAAGCAGTTTTATTAAAACATTGGGCTTTTAGAAAAATTTATTAATATAACTCATCCTAATATACATCTCCTCGTAAAAAAGAACGTAGATTAAAATTTACCTTATAACAGCTTATGGCAAAATCAATTTATAATTTCAAAAGCCTTAATGGAAAAGAACGAGTAGTTATAGAAAATGTAAAACCAGAAGTGAATTGCGGGCAATATCCAGCCAAAAGAGTTGTGGGAGAAAAAGTGAAGGTTAGTGCTGATGTATTTACTGATGGGCATGACGCTGTAAAGGCGGTATTACAATGGAGGATGGCCGGAAAAAAGAAATGGTCGGAAGTTCCTATGGCTTTAATTAGCAATGATAGGTGGGAAGCTACATTTATTCCTCAATCACAAGGAAAATATGAATTTACAATAATCGGCTGGGTAGACCATTTTGCTAGTTGGCAGCACGGCTTAAAGCGAAAATTTGAAGCCAATCAAGATGTATCTATAGAATTGCTAATGGGAAAAGATTTAATTTCTCAAGCTGCCAATGCTGGTTCAGAAAAAAAGGCACAGTTAGAAACCGCTGTAGCCATTCTTGACAATGCCGCCGAAGATCCTATAAAAGCTGTGAATTACGCTACTTCAACAGAACTTTCGAGCCTTTTATATAATGGCGTAACTAAAAAAGATGTAGCTCAATATTCAAAAATCCTGACCATAGAAGTTGAGAGAAAGAAAGCGCTCTTTAGCAGCTGGTATGAATTTTTCCCTAGGTCTACCGCTGAACAAGCAGGAAAGCATGGCACTTTTAAAGATTGTGAGAGATTACTTCCCTTAGTGCAAGAAATGGGTTTTGACGTAATTTACTTTCCTCCCATTCATCCAATTGGAAAAATAAATAGAAAGGGAAAAAACAATTCTGTCGATTCAAAAGAAGGTGAGCCTGGAGTTCCATGGGCTATTGGCAGTACTGAAGGAGGGCACAAAGCGATTCATCCGGAACTTGGAATGGTAAAGGACTTCGAAAGGCTTGTAAAGAAAGCGAAGGAGCATAACATTGACATTGCTTTAGATTATGCGCTTCAATGCGCCCCGGACCATCCTTATGTAAAAGAACACCCACAATGGTTTAAATGGCGGCCAGATGGGACTGTGCAATACGCTGAAAATCCTCCTAAAAAATACCAAGACGTACTTCCTTTTAATTTTGAAACTGATGATTGGCAAAATTTATGGATCGAGTTAAAAAGTATTATTGAGTATTGGGTAGATAGGGGAGTCACAATATTTAGAGTAGATAACCCACATACAAAGCCCTTCGCCTTTTGGGAGTGGATGATCAATGAAATACATAAACAACATCCCGATATTATATTTCTAGCTGAAGCCTTCACTAAGCCAAGGGTAATGGAGAGGTTAGCCAAAGCTGGCTTTACCCAATCATATACCTATTTTACCTGGAGGACATCGAAACATGAGATAACTGAGTATGTTACAGAATTAACTAAAACGAATTTAAGGGAATATTTCAGGCCGAATTTTTGGCCAAATACTCCAGATATCTTAAATGATTTATTGCAGGAAGGTGGGGAGCCCGCTTTTCTTAGGAGCTTGATAATGGCGGCAACTCTATCTTCTAATTATGGTATTTATGGCCCTGTTTTCGATTATGGAATTAATACGCCAATTGCACCTGGCAAAGAGGAGTACCTCGATTCGGAGAAATATGAAATCAAGCATTGGGACTGGTTTCAAAAAACAAAGATAAGGGATGTAATTACGAAGGTTAATCAAATAAGAAAGGAAAACCCCGCTTTACAGACTACCTGGAATGTTGAATTCTGTGATATAGATAATCAGAATATCCTTTGCTTCGTGAAAACATCAGAATCAGGGGATAATAAAATCCTTGTAGTTGTTAACCTTGATTCTCATAAAACCTCGTCTGGGTTTATAAATGTGCCATTATGGAAACTAGGAATGGCCTATGACACACCTTACCAAGTACATGATTTGTTGACGGATGAAATATTCACTTGGAGCAATGAGTGGAATTATGTTGAATTAAACCCTTATAAAATGCCTGCCCATATATTTAGAATAGGCTAACAGTAAAAATTAAATAGAAATAATAATATATATGCTTAAAGAAGAAGCCATTTCCGAAATTAACCCTACTCCTGCAAAAGACAAGCAAGATACCGCTTCGACTGGTTTAAATACAAAGAAGGTGCAAGGTGACGAGAATATATTTTGGTATAAAGACGCAATCATATATGAAGTTCATATAAAGGCCTTTAAAGACAGCGGCGGCACTGGCATAGGTAATTTTAAAGGCTTAATGGAAAAGCTTGACTATCTCCAGGATTTAGGGGTTACCGCTATATGGCTCCTTCCTTTTTATCCATCCCCTCTTAAAGATGATGGATACGATATAGCTGATTATTACAATATAAATCCTTCTTACGGCACCCTTCAGGACTTTAAAATTCTGATGAAAGAGGCGCATCGCCGGGGTTTAAAAGTAATTACAGAATTGGTAATAAACCACACATCGGACCAACACCCTTGGTTTCAAAGGGCGAGGACATCTAAGCCTGGGTCGGTTTACAGAGATTATTATGTTTGGTCTGACGACCCTAATAAATACAATGAGGTTAGGATTATTTTCAAGGATTTTGAAGCTTCGAATTGGACTTGGGACCCTGTAGCTAAATCATATTTTTGGCATAGGTTCTTCTCCCACCAACCCGATTTGAATTATGATAACCCTAAAGTGCAACAGGAAGTCTTTCGGGTACTGGATTTTTGGTTCAATATGGGTGTAGATGGTTTCAGGCTTGATGCTGTCCCTTATCTTTTTGAGAGGGAGGGCACAAATTGTGAAAACCTTCCCGAGACACATGTTTTCTTAAAGAAATTAAGGGCGTATGTAGACAGCAAATACAAAGGAAAGCTTTTATTGGCTGAAGCCAATATGTGGCCTGAAGATTCTGCTTCCTACTTTGGGGATGGAGATGAGTGCCACATGAATTATCATTTTCCACTTATGCCACGGATGTTTATGTCTCTTAAAATGGAGGACAGATATCCATTAACAGATATCTTCGACCAAACTCCGGCTATTCCTGAAAATTGCCAATGGGCTATGTTCCTTAGAAACCACGACGAGCTGACCCTTGAAATGGTAACAGATGAAGAAAGGGACTACATGTACAGAATGTATACTAAAGACCCATTAGCGAGGATTAATCTTGGAATCAGGCATAGGCTTGCCCCTCTTCTTGATAATAACAGGAAGAAAATCGAGCTAATGAATACTTTGTTATTCTCGCTTCCGGGTACTCCGGTTATCTATTATGGGGATGAAATAGGAATGGGTGATAATTATTACCTAGGAGACCGGGATGGGGTAAGGACTCCGATGCAGTGGAGTTCAGATAGAAATGCGGGTTTCTCAAACTCAAATCCTCATAAACTCTATCTTCCTCTAGTAATTGACCCTGAATATTCCTATGAATCCGTCAATGTAGAAACCCAACAAAAGAATCTTTCTTCTTTGCTTTGGTGGAACAAGAGGGTAATCGCCATGAGAAAAAGATATCAGGCCTTTAGCCGCGGCGATATTAAATTCTTAAATGCCTCAAATCCTAAAGTATTGGCATTTACAAGGACTTATAAAGACGAAGTAATTCTTGTATTAGTAAATCTTTCAAGATTCTCGCAGGCTGTAGAAATTGAACTTTCAGAATATAATAACTTCACCCCCATCGAGGTCTTTAGCCAAAATAAATTCCCCGATGTAAAGGAAACCCCCTATTTATTCACTTTAGGGCCACATGGATATTTCTGGTTTTCCCTTGAAAAAGAGGAAGCTACGGTAGATGAAATAGACCTTCCACTATATGACGAATTTGAAATTGATAATTGGGACGCTATAGAAAAAGGCAAATTTAACAAAACCTTAACGGAACGGATCCTTCCTGAATATCTGAAAACATGTAGGTGGTTTGGAGGAAAAGCGAGGATAATACAACGAATTCTAATTCAAGATATATTACCCCTCCAAACAGAACAAGGAGGTGCGGCTATCTTTATTATAGAAGTAAACTATACTGAAGAGTTGCCCGAAATCTATCAACTTCCTCTAACCTTAGCGTATGTTGAGGGAGATAAGAAATTTTCCGATATTACTCCTAAGGCTATTGTCGCTTCTATGAAAATAGGAGGAAGCAATGCCATCCTATTTGATGCTGTATATGATGATTGTTTCAGAAAGTCTATTTTTTCAATGATCGCTAGAAAGAAGAGGTTTAAATATGACTCGGGGGAATTATATTCTGTTGTAAACAAAGACTTTGAACCCTCCCTAAAATCTACCTTGAACCACTTTAGTTCTAAGGTTCTAAGTGCGGAACAAAGCAATACTTCAATTCTTTTTGAAAACAAATTCTTCTTTAAGTTTTATAGAAAGCTTGATAGGGTAATAAATCCAGACCTTGAAATTAGTAGGTTTTTAACAGAAAAAGCTAAATTTCCCCACACTCCTAAATATGTTGCTTCCGTAGAACATTATTCAAATAGGCCTAATACCCAGCCATTGGTGCTTGGAATGATGCAAGAGGCGGTGGCGAACCAAGGAGATGCTTGGCAATATATGTTGGAAACATTAGAGGGGTACTTTGAAAGAGTATTGGAAGAAACTACCTCACATGAACTACAAATCCAATTAGAAAAATTTGAGGAAAGCTCAGAAGATAAGTTGCCTGAATCCCTATTGAATTTGATTGGTGGGCCGTATGTTGAAAGAATAAATTTATTGGGGCAGCGTACAGGTGAATTACACCTCGCTTTAGCTTCCCAACCCAATGAGAAAGATTTTGATTCGGAAGGATTTTCCCTTCATTATCAAAGGTCCCTGTTTTCATCTTTGCAATCTCTTGTCAGAAGCGCCTTTGATTCCTTAAAAAAGAATTTAAAAAACCTTCCGGAAGAAATACGGGAAGAAGCTGAAGAAATCATGAATATGAAATCCGAGATCCTTCAAGTACTTAAGAAGATATTTTCTAAGAAGATTACCACGATGAAAATCAGGATTCATGGAGACTATCACCTTGGCCAAGTATTATTCACTGGAAAAGAGTTTCTAATAATTGATTTTGAAGGAGAGCCGGCACGAAGTTTTAGTGAAAGAAGGCTAAGGCGTTCGCCCTTAAGAGACGTGGCTGGAATGATGCGGTCCTTCCATTATGCTGCTTATAGTGTATTGCTGCAAAATAATAACAGTATTAGGCAGGAGGATTCGGAGAGGCTCGAACAATGGGGAGAATTTTGGTACCACTTCGTAAGCAAGTATTACTTGAAAACTTATTTAAAGAAAGTGAATGGCGCCGATTTCATCCCTGAAGACAAAGAATCCTTTGACATATTGCTTGAAACTTTCTTGCTTGAGAAAGCCATTTATGAGCTTAAATATGAATTAAATAATAGGCCTAGCTGGGTTATCATCCCTTTAAGGGGCATAAAGTCTATTATGAAAAAGTATACAAAGGAAAAATTTGTTTAAACTTAGCTGCAGCTATACAAAGTTAACAATCAAAGTAAAGGAGATGGTAAATAATGGCCTTGTAAATTTGATTAATCATTAATTGATTTATTTTTGTCCCTTAAGATAGCTATCTGATATAAAAAGCTTTAACTAACAACCTAATAACTAATTAAATTATGTCCAATCCTTCTGTTTTAAATAAACCAACTATGGCAGATGTTATTCCTTTTTCTTTATTCAGTGATTTAGATATTCATCTATTTAGAGAAGGCACCCATTATAGGCTTTATGAGAAATTAGGATCACATGTACTTACCAATGAAGGGGTAAATGGAACTTATTTCGCTGTTTGGGCGCCTAACGCTAAATACGTGTCTGTTGTAGGCAATTTCAATGGATGGAACAGAGGAAGCCACAAGCTCCTCCATAGATGGGATGGTTCTGGAATATGGGAAGGCCTGATCCCAGAAATAGGCTCAGGAGAAACCTATAAATATTATATAGAGTCGAATGTAAATGATTACAAAGTAGAAAAGGCGGACCCATTTGCAAGATATAGTGAGATCGCCCCAAAGACAGCATCCGTCGTTTGGAAAGAGGAATTTGATTGGAAAGACAAAAAATGGGTGAATGCCCGGAAGAAAAAACAGGAGTTGTCCAAGCCATTCTCGGTTTATGAAGTCCATTTGGGTTCGTGGAAAAGAGTAGCGGAAGACGGCTACCGGTCTTTGTCATATAGAGAATTAGCTGTTGACTTAACAAAATATGTAAAAGAACTTGGATTTACCCATGTGGAATTTATGCCAATCATGGAGCATCCATTTTTCGGTTCCTGGGGATACCAAGTAACAGGTTATTTTACTCCAAGCAGCAGGTTTGGGACACCAGATGATTTCGCATACTTAGTAAACGAACTTCATAAGGAAGGAATAGGGGTAATCCTTGATTGGGTACCCTCGCATTTTCCAAGCGACCAACATGGATTGGTATATTTTGATGGCACACATTTATTTGAGCATGCAGATCCAAGAAAAGGCTTCCACCCTGACTGGAAAAGTTATATTTTCAACTTCGGGAGAAATGAGGTCAAATCATTCTTAATCAGCAATGCCTTTTATTGGCTTGATAAATACCACATAGATGGCTTGCGTGTCGACGCTGTAGCATCCATGCTCTACCTTGACTACTCGAGAAAAGAGGGAGAGTGGATCCCTAATGAATTTGGCGGAAGGGAAAACCTTGAAGCTATTAGCTTTTTAAAGTCCTTCAATGAGGCGGTTTATAGAGAATTCCCGGATGTCCAAACTATAGCCGAGGAATCAACTTCCTGGCCCATGGTATCAAAGCCTACTTCAATAGGAGGATTAGGATTTGGCATGAAATGGATGATGGGATGGATGCACGACACTTTGGAATACATGGCTACTGACCCAATGTATAGGAAATACCACCATGCCCAACTTACCTTTAGTATCCATTACGCGTATTCTGAAAACTTCATGTTACCGTTGTCTCATGATGAGGTGGTTTATGGTAAAGGGTCATTAATTAATAAAATGCCTGGCGATGAGTGGCAAAAATTTGCCAACCTTCGCCTTTTATATGGTTATATGTATGCACATCCCGGTACAAAACTTATATTCATGGGAGGCGAGATCGCTCAATATTCGGAATGGAACCATGATGGAAGCGTTGATTGGAGTTTGCTTTATGGCGGATACCACAATGGAATACAAAATTTCTTAAAAGACCTGAACCGCTTATACTGCGAACAAAAGGCATTGCATGAACTTCAATTCCAATCAGAAGGATATGAATGGATCGATGGGGCCGATGTTGAAAATAGCGTAATAGCCTTTTTAAGAAAAGGCACTTCTAAAAAAGACTTTTTACTTGTAGTATGCAATTTCACGCCATTAGTAAGAAACAATTACAGAATCGGCGTACCCTCCAAAGGGGCATGGAAAGAAATACTTAACAGCGACAACCCTTTCTATGGAGGAAGCGGAGTACTCAACGGAACGCCTATTAAAGCAGATCAACAATCTTCCCACGGAAGGGAGTATTCCATTGAAATTACTTTGCCGCCGTTGGGGGTTAGTGTTTGGAAAATATAACTTACAAAAATTATTTTGAAGAATCTTGAGGTTTTGATTTTTAGTCATTCCTCAAGATTCTAAAGCTGTCAAAGAAATTTGGCTATTAGCAATAAACTCTTCTTTGCACTTTTTATTAATTTATAAATTAGATATCAAGCATAAAAAAGTCATTCCTACTTACTATTATAATTGAGTATTAGAATAGTACTTATATCATAGCATTCATTAATATTGTTTTAAATCTGTATGCTAGTCGATATCAACTTAACATGATTTCAAAAATTAGAAAGCTTAGGGAGAGAACTGGATTAATTAAAATATTTTATAACATTGGCTGGCAATTCTTTGATAAAGTAATTAGAATGGCCTTGTCGTTGATAGTAGGTATTTGGGTTGCAAGATATTTAGGTCCGTCAAACTTTGGAATACTTAATTACGGAATAGCTTTTATTGCACTTTTTATGCCGTTTTCTACTGCTGGACTGGATACAGTTTTAGTAAGGGAAATTATTAAAAATCCTTCAGATACCAAATACTTATTAGGTGCGTCCTTTTATCTTAAAATTATCTTTGGTATTACCTCCTATATATTAAGTATTACCATTTCATATCTTTTAAACCCTGACAATTATCTTGAGAATTTAACTGTGGCCATCCTAGGGATAGGATTAATTACTCAGGCTTTTGACACTATTGAGTATTATTTACAATCTAAATTAAATGTAAAATTATCTGTGATTGCAAAAACCTCAGCCTTCATATTAGTTGCGGGACTAAGAGTTGTTTTTATATTAAATGAATCACCACTTATATATTTCATTTGTGCAGGTGCAATAGAGTTGTTGATAGCAACCCTATTCCTTGTAATCATCAACAGAGGGCCTTATAATATCAGTACATGGAAATGGAGTAGCATACACGGAAGCAAACTTTTAAAAGATTCCTGGCCTTTAATCCTTTCAAGTTTTGCCATCATGATTTACATGAGAATTGATCAAATCATGATAAATCAAATGTTAGGTAACAGTTCTGTTGGAATTTATTCGGCAGCAGTCAGAGTGAGTGAAGTATTTTACTTTATTCCAATGACTATTTCCAACTCCATTTTTCCTAAACTTGTTCAACTTAAGAATGCTTCGAAAGAATTATTTGCGAAAAGATTATCTCAATTTTTTATTTTAATGACTTGGGTAAGCATTTGTATTGCCCTCTCTGTAACAGTTTTTGCCGATAACATTATTGCAATATTATATGGCCCTAATTTCTCAGAATCTGCCAAAATACTTTCCATACAAACATGGGCAGGTATTTTTGTTTTTCTAGGGGTGGCTGGAGGACAATATCTTATGATTGAAAATCTTACTAAATATGCTTTTTATCAGACAGTAACAGGAGCTGTAGTAAATGTAGGTTTGAACCTGATATTAATTCCCGCATATGGTATCATTGGTTCTTCTATTGCAACTGTGATTGCTTATAGTTGTTCAGCCGTATTTTCAAATGCTTTTTTTTCTAAAACAAGAATAGTTTTTTTTATGCAATTAAATTCGTTCAATTTTTTAAAGTATTTAAAATAATGAAACAGTTTATAAAAGGTTTAATCCCAGAGTTGGTCAAGAAAGATATACGAAAAGTCAGGGATCGTTTTATAGATGCTTATTACTTAAAATCCTATTCTCAGGAAGGTGAGGATATGATTTTAAAAAGATATTTTAGTGGCAAAACGAATGGATTTTATATAGATGTGGGTGCCCATCATCCAAAACTATTTTCTAATACCTACACTTTTTACAAAAATGGCTGGAAGGGAATAAATATAGATCCGCTTCCTGGGATAATGGAATATTTTAAAACCCTCAGGCCGAGGGATACAAACTTACAAGTAGGAATCTCTGAAAAGAGGCAAATGCTCACTTATCATATGTTTAATGAGCCTGCGTTAAATGGTTTTTCAAACTCTCTTTCAAAACAATATGAGAATGAAACTAGTTATCAATTAATACAAAAAGTAGATATAGAAACATTTCCATTATCAGAAGTTCTAGATAGATACTTGCCAAAGGATCAAACGATAGATTTTTTATCAGTAGATGCGGAAGGGTTAGACTTTGAAGTTTTAAAATCTAATAATTGGGATAAATATAAGCCTCAGGTAGTGCTAATAGAAGACCTCGAGTTTAGTTTAAACAATAAGTCTCAAAGTTTAATTTATAATTACCTTACTAATCTAGAATATGAGTTATTTGCAAAAACTATAAATACCGTTTTTTTTCGAAAAAATTAAGTCAATGTCATTTTCCTATTATTAATCAGGAAGATTAAATTTAAAAAAGTAAAATGGGGGTCAGTAAGCACTGACAACTCTTTTCGTGCTTTTTTGAAAAAAGTCTACTTTACTCTTTTCTTTCAAGAAAGGCAAAAAAATTTATTAAGATACATCTGTAATTACAAGTTAGAGAAAGTAAATGTATAGAATATATATTTGTCTATTTTGCTATTTCGCAAATACAAGATCTCTTTTGGAAATGGATGTTAATAGCCTGTACTTTTCTAAACCTAGGCATACAATTCTTTTTATACTCCTGGCATTCATTACTCTGCAATTTAAATCAATTGCTCAGCCAGTTCCTTATCCAAAACAATATCGAAATTACTCCTCTTTCCCCAGCTCGAGTAGTAGGATTATGGGAAGTTCTTTTATAAATAATAGTTTGGAAAAAAACGTCTTTCTATTGGGAAACCTTGACTCCGAATACTCATCAAGGATGTATCAGAATTATATTAAAAGTAAGTTAATCGAGGAAAATTCAGTACCCCCAAATATTACTGATTGGGAGCTAGAAAAACCAGTGATCCGGTTGAAGATGATGGAAAAATATCAGGTTCAGAATATATTCACTTCTCCTCCCGCACTTAATATTATACATCATGACACTATTGACAGAGAAAAATACTTTCTTATTAGAATCAGCTATTCTATTACCACAGAACTTAGAATCCCTGCCCTACTTTATGTACCAAAAAGTATTGGCAAAAAACCTGCGGTAATCTATTCAGAAGGAAATTTTTGGGAAAATGACGTTTATCACATCGGTAACTTTCAGTGGCAATCCTTTTGCCAGAGAATGGCCCTGAACGGTTATATAGTATTGAGCATTGCCAGTTTTGGCGATTATCCAAATTATGATACAAATTTTGAATATCCATGGCTTTGGAATTTGGCTTTCTTGGGTGATTGGCTTCCGAAGTACAAGTGTATTCTTCCTCAACTTCAAGGAGTAAACTTGTTATTAACAAGGGAAGATGTGTACGAAGACAAAATTGGAATTACTGGAGCTTCCTGGGGAGGGTATTCAACCCATTATTCCATGATGCTGGATGATAGAATAAAAGTAGGCGTTTCAGTAGTTTCTCAACATGTAATTGTCGATGATTTTGTAAGACGGGAATCAGGCCACATTCACTATGATGAAATGCCTTCAGGCCTATATCCTGAAATTAATGAAAACTTAACATATAAATTATCTGCCCCAAAGCCGTTTTTATTTATTACATCTACTACTGATCTGGAAGATGCGCAGGTTGAATATGAAAAGGATGTGTTAAAAATATTTAATCAAGGAAAACAACTTTATTCCCTTTACAACAATGAGGATGCTTTAAACTACTACGTAGAACCGTTGCATAATTATGATCAATCTAAAAGGGAAAAAGCTTACGCCTGGTTTGACTATTGGTTAAAAGGAGATTCAACGGTTACAGATCCTAATGTTCCCATTACAGAAGAAATTGATTCGTTGATACCTTCCAGTAATTTCTATATCGATAGTTTCAAAAATTTTAAATCTAAAACATTAAAGGGAGTCTACGATGATTTAATGTCTTCAGAGAAGCTTGTAAAGATCAAAGCTCTTATAATTCCTGAAAACAATAATATCCTTGCTCTAAAAGACTATTATTATAAATATTTCAAAATCGATACATTAATAGAAACACCTTCTTTAGAATTTTTGAGTGAAGAAGAAAATGATACTCTAATATCTAAATATTATTTTTATACTCCCTCTACAGGAATTAAACTTCCTGTTATTTCAATCAAAGGTAAAAATTCTAAACGAGATAAAAAGATTCTGCTAATAGGAGAGGATTCGGAAGGAAGGTTTGCTTTGTCAGAAAATGAGGATAGTAGATCAATTATAGATACTTTATTGGCAAACGGATATGAAGTTATTACTCTTGACCTTTTTGGTACGGGATCGTTGAAAGACCAAAATTATTACGGTTGGCCAAGCCCCGTTCCTTATTTTCGAATAGGAGCTTTTTCTGAGGGAATAAAAACAGTAGGGAAAAGTTTTTGGGGATTAAATTCAACTTACGTTATTGGACTCTCGGGCCTTTTAGTAGATAAAGCTCAAACCATCGATTTAATAACATTCGGGACCTTTTCTAGTTTAATAGGAAGCTTATCCAAAGCTTTTGGTTCAAAAATAAAATCACAAACCACTTTAAATATTCTTCCTTCCTTTGATGAATTTCTAAAAAGCTATTCTTTAGATGCACAATATGATTGGCTTTTACTATCTCAATTCGGAATTTATCAATATGCTGATGTTTCTACAATTTTAGAAACAGGAATGGAAAAGCCGCTTTTTATTGGGAATTCTATAAATAAGGACCATATTACTTATTCCCCTACACACTGCATCATAGCTTGTTTTAATTCTTCAAGACCGGGAGGGGTAATAGGAACGATATCTAGAGACACATTTAGGCTATCGGCCAAAGCTTTTGCTTTACTGCTTTCATCGATTGCTGTTTCTGGAAACGATGCACAAAATCCCTTATGGCTATAATTGTTAAATTCTGTTTCCTTAAAACCATTAATTACCGAGGTAATACTCCCACTATCAACTCCCCCTGATAAACATGTTCCTACTGGAACGTCACTCCTTAATCTAATTTTACAAGCATCAAATATAAGGGTTCGTAATTCTTTAACTTGGCCTTCAAATTCGGAAGGAACGTTGATTTTTTTGATCGTATACCATTCCTCAACTTTTAAAGAATTGTCTTTTACTATCAAATTATGGCCCCCGGGCAATGAATGAACATCTTGTAGGTAGGTGGAAGTAGTACCATGATAATCAAAGCTTCCTCTGGCAATGTCTTTAATCACAACTTCATTTAAAGGATTCTTAAAATCAAAAAAAGAATGAATTGCCTTAATTTCCGAGGAAAATACTAATAATCCGTCATTAAAAAAATAATACAAGGGTTTGACACCATACCTATCGCGGGAAAGTAACAGTTCCCTTTTCTTTTTATCCCAAATAGCCAACGCCCACATACCATTAAACTTATTAAAGCATTCTAACCCCCACTCTTTATATGAAGCCAGAATAACTTCTGTATCGGAGGTTGAAAGAAAGGTATAACCCTTTTCCAACAACTCTTTTCTTATCTCAATAAAATTATAAACCTCTCCATTAAAAACTATTATGAGATTGTCCTCTAAAATCATCGGCTGGCTCCCAGCTGTTGATAAATCAAGAATTGAAAGTCTTGTATGGCCCAAAGATACTTTCGACGAATCATCCTTCCAGGTACCTAAACCGTCAGGCCCACGATGATTTATACATTGGGTTATTTTCCTTATATCTAAATATTCTAATCCTGAATTTATGTTTTGTATTCCGGCTATTCCGCACATATTATTTATTGCAAATAATTTTTATTCCTTTAAAATAAACTTCCTTTTGAATATCCTCAGGTATAATATGATAGTTTAGAAAATAAATACCTTTTGGAAGGCCATAAAGGTTAATTGGAAGCGTAGTACTACCTTTTGATAAAAAAAAGCTCAATTCTTTGACTTTTGATCCCTGACTATCAAATATACTTATTACTGTTTTAGATTTAGATGTCAAATAAAATTTAGTATACAATTCATCTTTAAAGGGATTAGGATAGACTGCTGGAACAAAGTGATTGTCCTGTAAATCTACTTTAAACTTATAATTTAGCTTCGATTTATATATTTTAAAGTTTCTTATCAAATATAAATTCCAAGAATAAATATTTGGTTTCCACGAGGATGGATTTAGAATAATGAAATTTGTGGATGCATAATAACTAGAATCGAATTCATGATTATAAACCCTTAAAACGTATTCATCTCCAGGAAGTGAATTAGAAGACTCCCAGGAAAATCTCTCCTCCTTTAAACCTCCATAAATCATATCTCCATCTTCAGGAGTTAAATTATTTACTTCCCAGGTTTCACTTTCCGGAGCTACCACAGAAATGATAAAAGAATATGATACTATAACCATCAAACCCTGTTTAACTTGAAAAGTAACCCTGTTATCGCCAATAAAATTTTCTGAAGGCCTTCCAAATAATCGGCCATTCTCATCCAACATTAACCAGCTCGGTGACTCGATAAGTTTAAATTCAACTGGATATAAATTTGGGTTGGTGAGGCTAACAATATAGGAATAAGAAATATTTGTATAGGCAAAATTATCAGGGTAAGAACTAAGCAGGGCGGAGTTACGAGTGCAATTTTCGCAGATCACAACTTTTTTTATAATTTCAACAGTGTCTCCATCAAGCAAAATGACATTAAAAATTATTTGAGGATCTGTTTCGTATTCGGATTTAAAAAAACCTGAAATAGAATCTTTCTCTGTTGTTAGCCATAATGGATAGGCAACTATAACTTTTTTAACTATTTCAGGATTATCGAATTGAACCTTCCCAAAGTTATACTCCTGCTTATTTAAGGTATCAATGCTAGTTTTAAAAGAAGTTAACATCTCTTGCTTTTTTAAATTAAATACTATTGCTTCAGGCAATGTGTATAAGCTGGCTTGAGGACTATTGAAAATTTTAAACTTAGGATAAAAAGTCAAATTAGATAATTTAGATGCAGTCTGTGTAGGGGAATAAGTAATATGGTCCTTATTTATAGAATTCCCAATAAAAAGCGGCTTTTCCATTCCTGTTTCTAAAATTGTAGAAACATCAGCATATTGATAAATTCCGAATTGAGAT